>VOFB01002993.1_pt1 | contig 32968 bp, 63 predicted proteins | sample 5384141 | NCBI WGS metagenome assembly VOFB01 (sample SAMN12384721, study PRJNA508395) | human gut metagenome | isolation source: healthy gut A | host: Homo sapiens | reverse complement strand
AAAATCTAAGTTCCCATAAACTCTCTTTAATAACTTCATCCTTGAATATTTGAAATAACCATTACTATTCAAACAAGAAATCAGATAATCACAAACATCTTCATCAATATATTTTTCATTACTTAAAACTAGTTGTTCAAAAAGAACATTCTTAATTGGTGGGTTTTAATAATCATCAAATTCTACTTAATAATCTAATCTTAATGGGACAGAATTATATTCAATTAAAGGATTTGTTGACGCCTTATCTAATATGTATTGATGTAATTCTTTCAGATGAAGATAATATTTTAAAGATATTTTTTCTTGAGTAGAATTATATATTTTGTTTTGTTCCAACTTTAAATTAGAACAAGTTGACAATGCGCATATTATTTTCATGACACATTATTTCTTAATTAAGTTTTCCTTTACTTTATCAATTGCATATTCTTTTTCAAAGTATTCATCAAATGAAGAATAACGTTTTAATATTTCATCAATGATGATTTCAAAACACTTTTCATGAATAACTGCAACATACAATAACATCTCTTTTAATTTCATCCGTAAAAATCTGATTGAACAAGATGGCATTAAATCTTTTCTATTACCCTTTGGCTACTATAAAGATAATCTGCATATATTGTCTTTTCATCACAATCAAATAATTTTAATAGTAATGCCGCAAATAACTTGTTCTATCTTTTACCTTGGAACTACAATGAAAAAGTATATCTATCTTTTTCTTTTATTAATTGAAATAATTTGTTTATAGGCCAAATTATCAAAAGGCATTATTTTGGCAGTCTTTAATAAAACTAGGCATGGTTATGTAAACCTCTCTTCTTTTGTAGATTTTTGTAATCAATCTTGGAAAATAGAAATCATCGATTCCTGTTTCCGGTTTTAAAGCACCCAATTATGTTGAAATCGTTGATCACATTCACCATTCTCTTTCTTTCAAATTCACTGCGAAAATCAATAATATTATAACGAATACTCTAAATTATAAAAGTTTGCGTCCCAATCCTGTTTCCTGTAAGATTTCGAGGTAGCGCACTACGATAGAGAGATGCCCTGCCTCTATAAAATCATAACAATCATGTAAATCTCTAAAATTAGAAGGATTAGTGATCATGACAACAACTTTGTCATATATTCATAATTGTCTCCTGATTGTTTAAACCACGCAGGTATATGTTCACCTTATCGTCATCTAAGTATTCCAACATATATTCCATTCCAGGTTCTTCTAGATTAAAATGTCCCATTCCTAAAGCAACTCTATTTCTTCCTAACATTCACTATCTCTTAGATACCTGCATAAGTAAAATCTATAAGTTCCATCGATAACAGACAATCGACATCACTTTTATCAGTATTTTTATAGCTTCATTGGTATCAAAAACATGGAATAACACTGCTGCTTTTTTATATTCGCATTTGAATTTCCTATCAATTTGATTCCATTTAAAATGACAGGTATCAATTAATTCCTTGGTTAGATCTTTTGCTTTGATTGAATGATCAAAGCTATAGGCAGTAGAACATAATAAAAGATGGGTCAAAATTCATTGATTGGATTAACAATAAGTTTATCTTCCCATCCCATTTTAGCTAGACCTAAGAAGATACATCAATATAGTCTCCTTTATATGAATACCTGAATGAATATAATCATGATCTCTCCAGACTACGATTTGATGATCATCCAATAGTTTTTTTTTTCTAAATAGACACTATTTTTGATTCTTCTAGCCATTCTTGATGATCTCCATGATTCCAAAAAATAATGCTTCATGACTGATAATCTGTTGGCCTTTTTTCAATGACATATTTAATAACATCAATAGAAGCCCAACAAGAAGTCACAATTCCTGTACATTTTGATCAACATTTCCATAGAGCACTTTATCTCTTTGTTTTTCTTCATCAATTGTTCCATATCCTTTATGATATTTTTTCATATTTTCAATTATTGTACTAATTTTCATATCATTTTCTTTCTAATAAAAAGATAGATGCAGTACGCACTTTTATCTATTCATCATCTTCATCGACTGCAAAATTTACTTCATTGACATATACAATTTGGTTTTACTGTCCTCAAATATATTGATGAACAAGTTCTGTGTTAAAGGAGTATCTTTCACTTTCTAAAACAAGTGCTAATGTTAAGGGTAAATTTATTCCACAAACAACATGTGTACTTTATCACCATATATGGATAGAATTTTTGATAAACACTTCCACCCATCATATCAGCAAAACTAAAACTTCATTTTTCATCAAAAGAAGCAAATAATTCACTTACGACTTCTTCAATTGGTTTTTCCATCTTCTACATAAGCATTTACATCATAAATCTTTTGATTCCATTAGTTAAAAAAATCTACGGTATCTTTTAATCCATACAAGTTTATGATGAAGAATAATATATCTTCTCATAATCTTCTCCAATCTTCATTAGTATAATTGGTTCTCTAAAAAGTTTGGCATTTAAAATTATTTCTAAAAAATAAAATATTATTATATCCACAAGGGAGGAATAGAGTGAACATTATATATAAATGCCAAAAAAGTTCTTTCTTTCAATTATATCAAATATTATTGATGTTTTATATAAATGAATGAGATTAACGAGCTTTCTCACTCCTTTTAATCAAATATTTATAGATTGACAGTAAAGATTCCAACATGCAGCAATTCAATCCATGAAAGAATGATGATAATCAAAATCATGTAAAGTCATTTTAACTTTTTATTCATAAATAATAAATAAGTGCAAATAGCTTAAATTCTGTAATAGTGAAGCATAATACCATCATAATTTTTGAACCTTCATTGTAACATCACCATTTGTATATGTAATACCTGTTTGTAATTTAACCACTGAAGAAATAAGTGATCCAACAACAGTTAAAACCTAGAACAGAACATGCTTCTGTAAAATACAGCAATTTGTTTACCAAGCTTAGTAACAAATATTGATACCTATATTATATCCCCATTCTACTTTCTAGAATACGGACAGCTAAGAATGCAAAGGGCAGCCCATAAGAAATTCCTAAAGGATTTCCTTTGCATACCCATACTTCAGCAAATTGAACCAAAGATTGTAGGGAATCATTGCTCCAACCAATAGTATCACCAATACCTGCAAGAGGACCCATGATACCAACTTTTAAAGTTATTAACAGCTTCTAGTGATTCTACACCACCATCATCTTCAATACCTAAGGCAGCACCCATAACAAATGGCGAAATCCATGGCATTGTATTATAATATCTCATTGCGATTTAACAATGAAGCTTTAAAATCTTCATCATCAGGATACATTTTTTCTAAGTAATGGATAAACAGCAAAAGCATAAGATGGTGCTAATTGTGTTTCATAGTTAAATGTTGAAATACCGGGATCAACCAACGTTTAGCAGCAGTTCGACAACTTTTTTAGTTAATACTTTTCCCTTACTCATCTTCTAATTCACCTCCGAAACTAGCCTTCCTGCTGGTGCAGTTGCTGCAGTTGCTAATCCTTTTTTAAAACTTCATAAGCAGCAGCTAAACCAACAGCACCGATACCTAAAGTAGGTACTGATAAATAAGCAGCTAAAACAAATCCAACAATTAAGAATGACCAGTATTTATTTAATGGCATATACATTAATAACATTGCCATCCCAACACCAGGTAATAAACCTCCGGCAATTGATAATCCAGTTGTAAACCAAGTTGGCATGAAATCCAAAATAGCATTAACGATAGATGGACCAATTGCAACTAACATAAGAATACAGGTACTGCTGAACATAAACCATAGAATATAGGTGAAACTTTAACTAAACGTAAGAAAGAGTTAAATTTGCCTTCTTCAATTAATGAAACTTCTTTTTTGTGCTAAGAAACCATTGAAGATTTTATAAATAACATCAAAGTTACACCTAACATTGCAACTGGAAGCCCAACAGCTAAACCAGCTTCCATTCCACGTCCAGTAGAACATGCAATAGCAGTAGCGATAATTGCTGCAACAGGGTAATCAGGCATTGATGAACCTCCAACAGCCACAACACCCATAGACATTAATTGTAAAGTAGCCCCAATTGTAAGTCCCGTTGCTGGATCACCCATAACTAATCCAACAAGCCAACCACAAATAATTGTATTAAATGCAAATAATTGTAATGTGACATTATCTGTCATTTCCAATAGGCTATTAGTGTAATCAAAAGAATTTGAACAGTAGTCATATTATTTCCTCTCCTTTATTTTCTATTATAAGCTGACTTTTTGATTCTAATGGCTCAGCCTTATCAGTAGTTGTAAATTGAACATCTACTTTTGTACCATTCTCAATAATTTTTTGTAAACTTCTTTTTGATCATCAAGGACACTTGCTCTTGAGCTAACAACTGTACCTTCTTTATTATTTCTTGTAATTCCTAAAACAATGCGAGGAATTTTTTGCCCCGCTTCTTCTTGAAGTTTTAAGAATGTTTCTGGATTTTCTGTAACAACAAATACTTTATGATTGTCATATTTACCAGCTTTAAAATTTTTGATAGCTGTTTCTAAAGTAATGATTGAACAAGCCATACCTGCTGGTTTACCCAAACGCATACTTTCTTTAATAATAGGGTCATTAGCCACCTTATCATCAATAACCATAACACGTTGTGCCCCTGATTGAGGGGCCCACATTGTTGCTACGATCCCATGTAATAAACGATAATCAATCCTTCTAAAGTAATACATTTTTAATTCCTCCTTTCACTTCCTATATAGCAAAATTCATGCCAATTAGTGTCGAAAAAAACAAGGTAGTGTCAATATACCCTGTTTTTTGCAATATTTAAGACAATATCTGCTTTTTTACTTCTATTTATAACTGTTTTCAACATTCTTTTTTATCAGAAGCATTATAAAATCAATTGCTTCTTCTTTAGATAAATGACCTTTCATCTTACGTAAAATCAATCTGTCTTGTAATTCTTCAACATTCACATTATAAAAATAAACTTTCATCACATAACCTTTCTAACTGATTCCATGGTTCATCTTTTAACAATAAATAATTTCCCTCAATTATAATGATTTCACTATGTACAAAAATTTGATTTTCTATAGGATCATGTAATTTTCTTGAATAATAAGGCCAATAACAGTCTTCTTTTTTTGTTTGAATAATCTTTTGTTTTAACTTTTCTACATTAAAAGTACGGGCTTCCTTTTCTTTCCCTTAAATTCATTTTATCTAGTTCTTCATTATAATAATGAAAGCCATCCATTCCTACCAGTTTGCAACTTACAATCAAAATCCATTTGATTAAATAAATACTCTAAAAAAGAAACAAAAAGTACTCTTTCCACTACCAGGACATCCTGCAATAAAAATAACAATACGACATTGTTTTTGTTTATAAAAGATCATACCAATGATTTAATAGAGGCTTATAGACTTTATCAATATCTTCTTCGTCATATTTTTTTGCTTCTACCTCTAAACCATTTACTAAATATTTAAATGTTTTCATTCATTTTCTCGATGACTTGATTCATTTCAACTTCATTATGTCGTTCCTTTACAGTGAATTAATGCTGGTTTAAAATACTTCATCATATTCTTTTTATCATTTAAATAAGAATATTGTAATCCTATCAAATATTCTAATGAACCTACCATTAAGTCTTTATTAGGCATATTATTTCTTTGAGCAATTTCTAATTTCTTTTTTAATTTCATCAAGATGTTTGCTTTCTTTTAAAATAAAGTATATCATATTGGATTTTAAGATTATTATAGGTTCTTCATCTCCTAATTTTTTACATAGTCTAACATTTGTTTTACATGATGCCTCTTCTCTTTTTCCTAAAAGAAATAAAATGCATTTGAAATACTCATTAATTTTTGTTGAGGTTTTATACGCATATTTTCTATAAGGGCTATTTCTTTTTTTACCTCTTTCACTTTCTTCTTGGGCAATATATGCAGAAAGTTTCATACTTTCTTTTATATAAGGCTTTTTACAAATAAGAAACATAAAATACTTTTGACTTGTTTTAAAAAAGGCATATTTTTCTTCTTCTAAAAGATGTTGTCATTTTTTTCATTACAATGTTTTTACCAATATATTGTAATACTACGAAAACAATGATAATAAAAACAGCTATCATTAAACTTTCTTTCATATCTATTCCTCCATACCTTCATATTCATCAAATGATCTTTACCATCATATTTGAATATAAATATTAATAAATTCCACTTCTTCAATAGGAATTTCTACACGATAATATTTTTCAACCTGCTTAAAAAAGCTTTTTTTACTGTCATATAAAATTTAATGAAATCTTTCATTACAATCAGATAATTCTTTTGATAAGATTCAATGCCTTCTCTTGTCACTAATCTTTCCATAAACAACATATATGAACATATAAGCCAAAGCATGTATTATTTGTAAATGTTGTCTTCATTTCTTGTTGTAATAAATCTATTGCATCGGCAACTCTTTCTAAAAGTTGAGTTGGATTTAATACTGTTAAATTATTTATTATATTTGTTAGTGAAAATTCTTTAACATTTTTCTTTTGAAAACTATCCATATCCTCTTGACTAATAATATCTGCAAAATAAGAGGTTAAGAAATCTAAAAGAACTATTCATTATTAATTCTTCTATAGCAATAAAATGAAGATTCTTTAATTTTGGATTCAATGTTCCAATAACACAAATAACATCATAATCCTTTAATAATTTTTCTTCTAAATTAACTTCTAATAAAGAAGTATAATCATAGGTAATTACTTTCACAGGTAAATGTTCAGGTAAAGAATCTTCGATGATTTCTTTAAGTTTTTCAGCTGTTCCTAACCCTGTTGCACATGAACAAACAATTACTTTTTCCTTCTTTTGAGAATTAATTTTTATAATTTGTTTGACTATATTCTATACTTTCATCAAATATTTCTTGTAGAGACTTTTTATCAAGGATTCCTTTTCCAACAAATAAGGCAAATCGTGTATTAACATTATTAGCGATTGCAATATTTGATTTTAAAACATTATTTAATCCATTATAAATTTCTTCTAAAGACCCCATATCTACAAGCAATATTAAATTCTTAATATTTCCACCATAACTTTCAATAAAAACATTTAATTTATTAATAATTAATTGCGTAGATATATCTAATGGCATATCTATTGCCTCGAAAACATATTCATCTAACATACGATTAACTGCATCTGCGATAGATGATGCCGTAGCATAACCATGAGATAAAACAACTCCAACGGTTTGATTTAAAACACGATTACCATGATAAGATTCTATAAATAAAGCAAAAATCGATGTTAAATAATTGTGCCAATTCAAATTAATATAAATACCACATAATTCATTTAAATATTTTGCGATTTCATAAGATCTAAAATAGTTGGATTTAACAACCGTTTCTAAAGATTGAAATCCTTCTTGATGAATATCGAAATAAGATTCAACAATAACATAATATGTATAATAATCTTGAATAAGTAATGATAACGTAAATTATTTCACTTGATTGAAAATCACAACGATATTTATCATTAATAAGTTCTGCCATTTTTTATAACATTTGTAAAATAGGCAATATCTATAGATTTCTCTTTATTTTCTCTAAATAAAGAATCATTTGAATATGTTTGTGTTTCACTGAGTGCTTGTTCTAAAAAGGACTGAATAGATATTTCTTCTTTTGAATAATTTTCTAATAACTCTAATAATTTATTAGAATATTCTTTAAAAAATTCATTTTCATATTTATTTTTAAATTATTTAAGAATATAACTGATTTCTTCCTACTAAAATACTATTATCTATATGATTATTAAAGCGTACGTGATGGTAAACAAAGTGAATTTATTTCAATATAATCCTTATTCTTATTTGAATATAAGGCATTCATGCAGGTTTCTTGTATTACATTTTCAATTCTCCAATATTTCCTTCATATTCATTGTTTAATAATGCTGCATATACAACATTACCAATACAATTTCTTTATAGACCTGTTTCGCTTCATTTTCTAAAAACCATTACAATAATATTTGATTTTTTCCATTTCACTTCTTTTTAGACAAAGAAGGTATTTCCATTTGAATTGGAATACGCTTATGTGGTTTTTAATAAAACTTCTTTAGGGGTTTTCTGTTGTCATAAGCCAAAAAACATTACTATGATATTCATTTTCACTGTCACCTAAAACGAATGGTACCTTTATCCATAAATAAAATAATTTTTCTTGGCATTCAGGTTTTAAAGCAATGAACTTCTTCAGAAGCATTCACTCCATCAGCAACTTTAATTAGTCCCAGTTATCATTATCTTGCTCCGGTAAAAAGCATACTTATATCCAAATAAATTCGCGGTAATAAGTTCTGGATTATTCGCATTCCTGAACAATTCACATGCACAATTTTGCTTTTCTGAAAAAGATTCATTATTTTTCCATACTCATTTTCAATAATGCTTTTACCGTGCCTGTTAGGTCCATTTAAAGATATAGATTGGTCATGTGGTGGATGGGCTACTTAACTACATGATTCAATAATCTTTCTTAAAAACCATTATAACCTAAAATCTCTATCCTTGATCCCCTCCCCAAGTTTTTGCATATTCTCTAATTCATCAAGTAGAGGCAAACATCAATTTATTTATTTTAATATTATATCTTTTTCTAATTCGCTCTTTTCAAAAAGCAGGACGTGTATTAATTTTCACAAACGCCCTTGATTAAAATAATCGTTTAAGAAATACGATGAAATACTATTACGTGAAATCAATTATATTTGAAAGATTGGACGCATTATTATCTTCATAATTATCACATTTCGTATTTTCCTTTACTAACGTAATTAAGCGTTCTTCCATAATAAATAAACCTCTCTTTATAAAATTATTTCTCTATTCCCATAAATTATTGTAATACAAAAATAAATATTTGAAAACTAAAACAAAGATTTATATCTTCCGTTATATAGATACTTTTTTTTATTATTCACTTATTATCGAACTTTTTACTTTATTATTTTCTTATATAGAAAGCTTTTATAATCATTTTATGGTACAATTATTTCAAAAGGCGATTTTGTTGTATCGTTTTTTATGTCAAGTTACGCTAAAAAAGAAAAAGGTCTTTATGTGTGCTTTAGATGAAACTAAAATGAACTTCATTTTAAAATAAACATATTCCTACCGGAATTTTTCCTTCTTGTATTTATTAAAAAGATGATTATCTTTATGTGTCTTTAAAAAGATGCGTGTTGGTGAAGGGAGGAGGTGTCGCAAGTTATCATATTGAAAGATGATTTAAAACAACTTTCTTTTATAATTCCCATGGTCGTTCTTATACTCATTTATGTTTAAGTTCCTGATCAAAAATGATATTTATTTACAGCCAATTATCACGTTAGACGACTAGCTGCTTTTTCCCTTTAAGGATCTCCATTGGAATTCGCTTTCCGTTGTTTCCTGCATCATGGTTCGAGGAATTGGTTACTTAAAGACAAACCGTCCTCATGCTCATTGTAGGAGGTTTCACACGATCATAAAATATCTTTACAGTGTTGACCTAGGTGCTGATAAAATTGTTATGTATGAATTTATTAATGAAAAATTACAAGAAACATCTCATTAAGTCAATCTGTGATTCCTGGTAGTGGGCCTCGTCATATGATTTTTTCTCATGATGGTAAATATTGTTATCTCGTCAATGAAATTAGTAACAGTATTATGGTTTATCAATATCATGATGGATACTTTACTTTGATTCAAGTTATTCATTGTGTACCTCGTCATTTTCATGGCTTTTCAAGTGCTGCTGCTATTCATATGACATCAAATGGTAAACATATTATTTCCAATCGTGGACATGATAGTATTGTCCTTTATCGCGTTAATCAAGAAACAGGAAAAATCACTTTACTTTATATGGTGCATACAGGAAAAAGGACCTCGTGATTTTAATATTATTGATGATCGTTATATTGTTGTTGCAAGTCAAGAAAGAAGATTGTTTAGGCTTTATACATTTGATGAAGAAAAAGAAGAAATTAAGCCTACAGAAATACTTTTAGATATTATTCAACCTGTTTGTGTAGCTTTATAAAGGAGAAAGATTATAAATACAGAAATTGTTGGAATACTCTCCCTGTTGTTATTTGTCACTTAAATAAAGGTGAAAAAATGATTAGTGATAGTGGTGCTATGTGGATGGATCCATGTATGAAAATGGAAACAAACGGTGGTGGTGCTGGTAAAATCATCGGTAATTAGAATGTTTTCTGGTGAAACTTTATTTAGAAATAGTTATACGGCAAATGAAATGGTTTGATTGCCTTTGCCTCAAGTTTCCCTGGAAAAATTGTCGCTATTATGTAGATCCTGGAAAAGAAGTCATCATTCAATTTAACAAAGGTTTCAGGACATGGAACATGTTTTATTAAAAATAAATTTTTAGGAGGTCAACAAATGGATTATTTAATACAATGATGGATTACTGGTCCGGATAAAATCAGTTCCTGGTTTAAAAAATAAATTTTTCAGGAGGAGAGGGATTATTAATACGGTTACTGGTCTGGGTTAAAATTGTGGTTCAAACAATGCCTATTCTTGCAAAATTTTTTCCCTCAAGGTAAATAATGAAGAAATTGTTTTGTTTTGATATTGATGGTACTTTAAGAACAACCACGATCATCAAATACCAGAAAGTACCAATCAAAGCCTTAAATTTATTAAGAGAAAAAGGTCATCTTTTATTAGTATCTACAGGTAGAAGTGTTGACTCTTTAAAGAATACTCACATTTATGATACTTTTTTGCCTTTGATGGGTATGTATGCAATAGTGGACAAGCTTTATTAGATAAAAATTTAAAACTTATTCGCAAAGAAAGTTTATCTACAACTGTTGTTTTTAAAAGCTTTAGACGCTTCTAAAAACACAACATTCCTTTAGCTCTTAAATGTACACCAAGAATTATTAATATGGAACCCAATGAAGATGTCATTCGTTCATGTAATTATTTTAATAATCCAATTCCCCCTGTTGGTAGCTATACCAATCAAGAAGTAGGTGCCATGATTGCTTATGGTCCTTTAGATTATGACTATCAAGAATTTAAAGATATTGAAGAACTTGATGTGATGGTAGGAGAAAGTAGTTATGCTGATATTACTATTAAAGAATTTCTAAAGCAACTGGCATTGCTTATTTTATGAAGTTATGGAATATGAAAAGTTATGTGGCTTTTGGGGATTCTTTAAATGATGTTGAAATGTTTAAACATGCTTCTTTTCGATTTGTATGGGACAAGGAAATAATGAGTTAAAGAAATTAAGTGATTTTGATGACAATCTTCTATTGATGAAGATGGTATTTTTCTATTATGCATGTAAAGAATTTAGGCTATATCTAAAATAGCCTTTTTTATTTCGTCTAAGTTCTTAACTATTAAGAGTAAATCAAAGAGTTCTTCATATTGTTTGGTTGATAGATTTTCTAAAAAATTGGATCTACATCAGGGAAACGAATAAGGAAAGTTTGAGAGCATTTCTTCTTGCAATCAGTTTTTTTGTTTTTCAAAGAAGTATTTTCTTGATTCATAAAAAGCCTCCTTCTTTCATTATAGAAAAATATATTTTTTATAAATGGACAGATAGTCAAAATACTCCTTAAAATTATGCCAAAATAAAATGGTCTTTCGACCATTTTTTTTATTATCTTAGTTTTGTAATATCAATTAACGATGGCACACCATGTTTACGTTTTTCAAGTGAATCAATAAGTGCTTTTGCTGTATCAAGTGAAGTATAAATTGGAATACCAGCTTCTACAGCAAAACGTCTAATTAAGAAGCCATCTTTTAAGTTATCATTTCTTGTTGGAATATCGATTACTAAATCAACTGTATCCGTAAACATTAAATCAAAGATTGTATTTGTTTTTCCACAAATACGATTGACAAAATGTACAGGTACATCATGTTCTTTTAAAATTTATATGTTCCTTCTGTTGCATATAAATCATAACCAAACATATAATATTGTTTAGCGATTGGTAAGAATTCTTCTTTAGAAGAATCTTTAATTATACAAATGATATTCTTTCTCTTAGGTAATTGAATACCTGTTCCCATGAATGCCTTATAAATAAGCTTCATCTAAGTTTTAGAAATACCTAAAACTTCACCTGTTGATTTCATTTCAGGTCCTAAAGAAATTTCTGCACCTTTGATTTTTTCAAATGAGAACACTGGCATTTTAACTGCAATTGTTTTTTTTCCGGAACAATTCCATAAGAATATCCTTGTTCTTCAATTGTATGTCCCATAATAGCTTTTTGTTGCAATGGCAACAATTGGGATATCTGTAACTTTTGAAATATAAGGAATTGTTCTTGAAGATCTTGGGTTAACTTCAATAACATAAACTTGATCTTCATAAACAATGAATTGAATATTGATTAATCCGACAACATGTAATGCTTTAGCAAGACGTTTTGTATAATCAACGATCATCTTTAATTTCTTGTTTGATTTTTTGTGGTGGGTAAACAGAAATACTATCTCCCCGAGTGAACTCCCGCACGTTCAACGTGTTCCATAATACCTGGAATTAAGATACCATGTCCATCACAAACTGCATCAACTTCAACTTCTTTACCAGATAAGTATTTATCAATTAAAATTGGATGTTTTGGTATTGTCTATTAATGATTTTCATGAACTTTTTTAATATCACCATCATTTAAGGCAATTTCCATACCAGCACCACCTAATACATAAGATGGTCTTACAAAACTGGATATCTAATTTATTAGCAACTTCAATTGCTTCTTCTGCAGTAAAACTGTTGAACCTCTTGGACGATCAATATGACATTTTTCAAGAATTTCATCAAATCTTTCTCTATCTTCTGCATCGCATCTACATCATCGGCATCTGTTCCAAAATTTTAACACCCATATCTGTAAGTGCTTTGGTAAGTTTGATAGCTGTTTGTCCCCCAAATTGAACGGTGCTCCGTCTGGTTTTTCAATGTCTACAATGTTTCAACATCTTCCGGTGTCAATGGTTCAAAAATATAAGCTTATCTGCAATATCAAAAGTCGGTTGAAACTGTTTCAGGGTTGTTATTAACAATGATTGTATCGTATCCAGCTGCTTTTAAATGCCCATACACAATGTACTAACAGTAATCGAATTCAATACCCTGTCCAATTCTTATAGGACCTGAACCAAGTACAATGAACCTTCTTTGGAGGGTTTGTTTCTACTGATTCATTTTCTCCACCATATGTTGAATAGTAATAAGGTGTTTGTGCATCAAATTCTGCAGCACATGTATCAACAACTTTATAAGCTGCAACAATATTATATATCTCATTACGCATTTGATGAATTTCTTGTTCTGTTTTTCCAGTTAATTCAGCAATGACTCTATCTAGGAATTGCCATTTTCTTTTTGCTTGTTTTAATAAATCAAATGTTAATTCTTTGTTTTAATTCTTTCTTCTGCATTTCTACTAAATGTTTTATTTTTCTCAATGAACCAAACATCAATTTTAGTAATTCATGGATTTTTGTTCAGTAATTCCTTTTCTTAATGATTCAGCAACTGCAAAGAACCCGTTCTTCAACATCTTTTAATTTTTGTTTTAATTCATCATGTGTAATTTTGTAAAGGCATCTAATGTAAGTAGAAAACATTTTGTTCAAAGAGAACGTAAACCCTTCATTAAAAGTGACCTTCAAAGTTATTACAAAGATTGACATAATTTCTCCAGTTGCCTTCATCTTTGTTCCTAATTTTCTTGAAGCATCAACAAATTTATCAAATGGCCATTTTGGAATTTTACATACAACGTAGTCTAATGTTGGTTCATAAGAAGCATATGTTTTACCTGTAACGGCATTTTTGATTTCATCTAAAGTATATCCTAAAGCAATTTTAGCTGCTAATTTAGCGATTGGATAACCTGTTGCTTTTTAGAAGCTAAAGCTGAAGAACGACTAACTCGTGGATTTACTTCAATTACACAGTATTCAAAACTATTTGGTTTAAAGCGTATTGTACATTACATCCACCTTCAATATTTAAAGCTGTTAATAATATTTAAAGCTGATGAACGTAACATTTGATATTCTTTATCTGATAAAGTTTGAGAAGGTGCCACAACAATACTATCTCCCTGTATGAACACCAACAGGATCTAAGTTTTCCATGTTACATACAGTAATGCAGTTTCCTGCACTATCTCTCATTTACTTCATATTCGATTTCTTTCCATCCAGCAATACATCTTTCAATTAAACATTGACTTACTCTTGATAGACGTAAACCATTTGAACAAATATCATGAAGTTCTTTTCATTATTTGCGATACCTCCACCAGTACCACCTAATGTATAAGCAGGTCTTACAACAACTGGATAACCAATTTTTTTGCAAATTCTAAAGCATCATTGACATGGTTAACAACGATGGATGCAGCACATGGTTCGTTAATTCTTTCCATTAAATTTTAAATTCTAAACGATCTTCTGCAAGTTTGATTGTATCTGTATTTGTCCCAATTGTACGAACATTGTGTTCTTCTAAGAATCCTTCATCCGCTAAAGCCATAGCGATGTTTAATGCATTTTGTCCACCTAATGTTGGTAAAATGCTATCTGGTTTTTCTTCCATGATTAATTTTTTTAACAACAGGTACAGTTAATGGTTCGATATAAACTTTATCTGCGATATCACCATCTGTCATGATAGTTGCTGGGTTTGAATTAATTAAAACAACTTCTACCCCCTTCTTCTCTTAAAAAGCACGACATGCTTGTGTTCCAGCATAATCAAATTCTGCTGCTTGACCAATGATGATAGGTCCTGAACCGATAACTAATACTTTTTAATACTTAAATCTCTTGCCATCTTATTTACCCTCCATCATTTTTCAAATTCATCAAATAAAGCATCTGATCTAATGGACCAGCACATGCTTCCGGATGGAACTGTAACTGTTTTAATATTTTTTACCCATATATTCAACACCTTCGATTGTTTGGTCATTTACATTAATAAACCAAGGTTTTGCAATATTACGATCAATAGAATCATCACAAATTACATAGTTATGATTTTGTGTAGAAATATAAACACGACCTGTATTTAAATCTTTAACAGGATGATTTGCACCATGGTGTCCATATTTTAATTTTTCAGTTTTAAATCCATGAGCTAAAGCCATCAATTGATGTCCTAAACAGATTGCAAAGATTGGTAAACCACTTTCAGATAGTTTTTAACTTCTTTAATGATTTCAACATTTTTCGCTTGGATCTCCAGGACCATTTGATAACATCACTCCATCATAGTTTCCTTCAATGATTGTCTTCAGGAGTAGATGACTGGATAAACTGTGACTTCTATATTTCTATTTGCTAATGATTTAGCAATATTTTCTTAGCACCAAAAGTCTAATAAAGCAACTTTTCGATCTCCTGTTCCTCTTTATATGGTTTGTCACATGTTGTTTTTCAACGACACCAGTTACTTTAAAGTTATGTATTTTTTCCATCACTTCACTTAAATCATCATATTTTGTTGTTGTAATCATTCCATTCATACAACCTTTATTTCTAATGATTTTGTTAAATGTCTTGTATCGATTCATGAATACAAGGAATGTCATGTTCTTAAATACTTTTAAATCAATATTTTTCTAAAATTGCTTCATTCTGATAATTCATTCTACAAATCCTTCCAACCATAGGTTTTGTAGATTCTTATCTTCTAAACATACCATAGTTTCCAATTAATGGATATGTCATAACAACTGATTGTCCTGCATAGGAAGGATCCGTTAATACTTCTAAATATCCTGTCATTGAAGTATTAAATACAAACTCACTGACAACTTCTTTGTTTAGCCCCTACGCTTTCACCTTCAAATACGTTTCCATCTTCTAAGATTAAATAGGCTTTCATATATTTTCCTCCTTTTTTTTGTTATAAAAAACATATCAATTAAAAATGATATGTTAGAAACAATGAGAATATAAAAATGAGGTACTCGTATTCAATTGTAAGCAATCATATTTTGACACTTTGTTGTAACATAGCCCTCATCTCCCTTTTGTTCTTGAATAGTATAGTAGATTTGATAACATTTTTCAACACTAATTTATAATTTTTTATTATTCTGTAATTTTATTTTATTAACAATTTTTTAGTATAAGAAAAAAGAGATTTTTCTCTTTTCTATGATTGAAAATACTTTTCAATATCCTTTCTTTCATCCTCTGATAATATTAAAATATCCTCGCTCTTTGATATGAACAATTTAATTCATTTATAACACTTCTAACATGTTCAATATTTTTTACGTTCCATTTGTTTACCCTGTTTGATTCCTTGAGTAATTCCTTCATTCCTTGCTTCTAATGCAATACTTTCACCTAAATCACACATATCTTTAACCTCACTTTCTATTTTCTTTGTATCAAATCCATACTCTTCTATAATTCCTGTTTTCCTTATAATCTAATACATTATTTAAAAAGACCATTAATGGTGTCAATAATGCATCACATTCTTCATACTTTTTATTTAAGTCATGTTCTTTGTTTAAGTATACCACAAGAATAACTACTTCTCTAAAATTCTTCCAATCCTTTATAAATAAAAGGCAGATCTTATTGACCTGCCTATAATAAAATTTCACTTTACTTGTTATTTCTCTTTATGACCCACAACAATATAATTCTACTAATAAACTAATTGCGAATCCAATTGCCATCAATTGATAATTAAAATATGAATATGTTGATTGATCAATAATCTTTGTAACAGGATTCATACTTGCTATTAGCCAACTGAATACACATCCTATGAGTACAACAAATACTGGAACTTTTTTCATAGTAATCACCCCTCACTTGTTTTTAACATATTTCCTTCATTGTTTATTTTCATTAAAATGATAAATGTAACACATGGTACAAAAAAGAATAATTAAATTCACAATCATCAAAACACTAAACGCTCTTTTTCTATAATTATACTTGCCAATGTATGGTATTGTAAGTAGAAAATACCCATTACTGAAACTTGCGCTAAAACAATAGATAGTAAACAATAGTTAATCCTTTCTTTTAAAATAAGTTTTAAACATTGTTTTTTATTGAACCCATTGACAAGCAACAATGCGTATTGATAACGCCTTGTGACAACATCAAATATTCCTATAATAAAACATGAAAGTACAAAAGAGTATAAAGATAATCTTTGAAAAATTGTAAATCATTTCAAAGCCAAATGATGTTGTTTGATTTAGAATCGTAGAAGATACTGGATTATAAACTTTAATTTGTTGATCGTGTTTTTTATAAAATCTGTGACTGCCTGTATATTCTTATAAGAATTTATTTTTAAGATATAGACATTTGATTGATACGTGGCATCAGGTATACATTGATTGATGATTTTTTGATAGAGATTTTGTGAAATATAAATGATATTTTCAGTTGATTTCGTATAGCGATTACCAATATCCTTATCAACAGTATCTGCATTTGAAAGTTCAAAAGGAATTTCAACAAATTCAAATTCATTGTTTTTTAGCACCTGCATTGTTCCAGTCAAATGAATATGACCTTTTATTTTTTGATAAAGTGAATAAGAAATATAAATCTTGTCTGTATTTATTTTTTGTTTATCAATTGAAAATACATGGTTGCTGTTTTTTTTTGACTGTTTTCATTTTCTTATAATAGGGTTGTATGACCACTGTTTCTTTAAAAAGATGAATCATTGACCGTCATATGAGCCACATTCCATTCAAAAAAGGAGAAATATTTTTGAATCATATGATTTTGTGATAAATCTTGTACAAGTGTTCTAGAAACTGGCGTTCCAGCCATATCATAAGCATTTCCACCATCCTTATAAGAGATCCTTAATTCATTATCGATTGCTTTATTTATCATTCTTTCTGTTTCTTTTTGATAATGGCTTGAAAAAACACATCATATAGGCCATAATGATCATCAAAAAGGAAATGATGATATTTCTTTTATAATGGATTTTTTTTGATTTTTTGTGCATGTAAATAATAATTAAGTGGAAATGTTTGAATTGTTTTTCTTGCAATTAAATTCTTATTTTCTTTGATGATATTTTTCTTTAATAGAATTTGTTGATTTTCAATATGATAGTGTTTATCTGCAATCTCTAACATCTCTAAATCATGAGAAGCAATAACAACTGTCTTATGATATTTATAGCATAAATCATAAATGATTTTTCTCATACGTCTTCTGTTTTCATCATCTAAATACGCTGTTGGTTCATCCAAAAAATGATTTCAGGTTCTTTCATCATACAGCATAAAATCAAAAAGCCTTTGTTTTGTCCTCCTGATAAAACTTTACTTCTCCATTTAAATCAATATTTAAATCAAGTTCATCTAACAAATTCATCATTTATCTTTCTTAAATTCAACCTGACCAAGTTGACTAAAATTCAATATTTTGAATGACTGATAGATCATTAAAAAAAGTCGACAGTCTTGAAAAACAAATGCGATTTTTCTTCTAAATGATTCCTCATCTAAATCAGACATTTTTCATTTTCATAAATATATTCCTTATTTGCATAATCTGTAAGTCGTGCAAGTTCAAATAATAGAGTCGATTTACCCGAGCCACTCTCTCCTGTAATTAATGTAATTTTTTCCTGAATCAATTTTAATTTCTTGATCAGTAAATAAAACTTTATCCCTAAAAAGATAAATTGATATGTTTCATTTCAATCATAGTTTCACCTTCTTAACAAAATACTTACTGTAGAATAAATACAAGATGTAAATAATGATAGAAACAGCTATTTGAATACTAAAGAAAAGTAATAAACTGATGATTAAACTTTGATCATTGACTGCAAAAATCCATCTTTCTTGCAATAAAAAAGCGGTATACCTAATGCAAGTGACAATAATAATTGAACAAAGCCATTTTCATTAATCAATGAATGAACATTCTTATCATTTAGTCCATAAAGTTTTAATAGTTTTACTTCATTTTTACGATCATCAAGTGCATTGATTTGTACCATTGCATAAAGTACAATGGCGACAAGAACCACCATAACCATGTAGATATATCTTCCTTTTTCTTTCTTCTTTATAGATATCTGTCATATCAATAACTGAATTATATTGATCATAGGTTGCAAGATTTTTAGAAATCTTTGTTATTTCTTTCTCTACTATTTTTTAAATTATTTATACGATCTACTTCTATAACATAATTCTTACTATGATAAGGTGTAATTGTTGCATTTAATTCTTTAGCGTCTAATAAACTATCTGGTGTCTGATTATTGTATTGATTCAATAAACTATAAAATGATTTTCTGGCATTAAAATAGTATATCCTGCACTCAAAAATTCATTATAGTAATCATCGACAGAAATGATATGATCTACTTCTAAATCAAGTTTTACTTTTTTTAGTAAGGACTTGCGACATCTCTGCCTTTAGCCCTGATTCATTCATTTTCCTTGATAACTGTATTGTTGGACAGGTATATAGACCTCTACAGAAATCTTAAAATTCTTTTCATCCTTATCTATTCTAGCTTATTAGCCAATGACTGACTGATAGCGTTTCCTTTAAGCTTTTTTACCATTTGTTTTGATATTTTGAAAAGAATAATAAGGAGCCACAAGTGGACTGCCATCTTGTAAATAATCAAAATTTACCTTGTTTCCTTGAAAGTAAACACTCGTCGTTGATACATTTTTGCATCTGATTGATCGTATCAAAAACATCAAAAGGATAAACACCTTTAACATGCTTGATTGCTTTCATTTGTGCGAGTTCATCATCACTAATATCAAGATTATTTATCTGATCCCCTATAAAATAACCATCATTTCCAAAAAAAGCATCATTCATTTTTCCTGTATAGACTTCTGCTTTATTGGCTCTTTCTATACCGTTTGCAAGCTGATTTTCCTGTAAAATACTGTCACTTATATTGGTAGAAATAGAAACTGTCATAATAAATCCCAGTAACATTACCAATATGAATTGAAACCATTGTCTTTGATTTTTATAGAAAAAATATTTTTGATTCTTTGATGTTTTGTATTTTCTATTTTAAATTCTTCTGAACTTCTTTTATTTCCTGATGACAGTAAAGTTGCTTATTTTTCTATTTCATAAACGATATCTAAATGTTCTATAAGGAAATCATCATGTGTCGTAATAATAATATATTTATTGTCTTTCTTTAGTTTTTTGTAACAGGTTTAAAATAATTTCTTTATTTTCTTGATCTAAAGATGCAGTTGGTTCATCAATGATAATGATTGATGCATCTTTATACATCGCCAATGCTATTAAAATCTTTTTCCTTTTTGTCCTATGGATAAAAGAAGGAAAGTAGGATAGATCTATATTATCTAATCTTACTAAATGAAGCATTTCTAACATTTTATCTTGGTCAAACCCTTGATTCTTTAATTGACTTATAAATTCAAAATGTTCACGTATTTTCATATTTTCAAAGAATGTACCAAATTGATCAATATAGCTGACATAATTCAATAAATAATCTTCTTTGTTTTTATCAGTAATTACTTGTTCATCAATAGAAAGTGTTTGATTATTGTATTGATAGATTAACGCTTTTAAGAATGTTGTTTTTCCACATCCACTTTTTCCTATGATACCTGTTATTTTCCTGGACATGTTTTAAAAGTTGACATTCTTAAATATTATTTGGTTATCAAATTTGATGTCTAAATGCTTCATTTCAATCATAGTATTTCACCTCTTTCTTTATATTATTTAAAATTTAATTGTTGAATATTTTGTTTGTTCTGCATTTCCAAGTCTTCCAATAACTTTTTATTTGTGCGGTTTTTCCAGAATCTAAATTTTTTTATACTTTGTGTTCCACCTGTCACTAAATATTTAGTCGAAACGGTACTTTTTGCTTGAGAATTTGTACAAGTTGCTTTATGCTCATTTATACAAATAATTAACCCTGATGTGTCTTTTAGTTGCATAAACAACAACATTTTTTTTGTGTCACAAATTTACGCATCCTAAAGAAAACAAAAACAAATGCTAAACTTAAAATTGATGTAATGACTTTTTGTTTTTCATAACTTTCCTCCGTTCTACTATGATTATTTCCTTCTGATTACATTGTAACAAGCTTTAAAAAAATGATAATGCTTTTTAGGACGTTTGACCATTTTATGAGGATAATTGACATAAAAAATACCTGTTATCTGCTAACAGGTATTAATAGTGAAAATGTTTATATTTTGATTTTCATGAATAATTTTATACTTCCCTGATATTTTTTAGAATTAATTTTAATGTATCGTATTTCATACGATCAATATTTTCAATTCCTGACTAATAAATATTGCAATTTCAAATACATTCATCTTGAATAGCTTTTATTTCTAACTCATTATTTTGAATACAATTCATTGCTATATCAAAAAGATAACTAATGATAATATTTAAATGTTCATCATTAATAAAAGAAATATCTTGAATTGAAATAATCATTGTTGGCGTAATATGTTCTAGTTTTAATTGTTCTAATTTCATGTTTACAAATGCATCAAATAATTTATTTCCTGGAAGTAATTATCATTTCTTCTTGATCAAAGAGATGCTACCTTTTGATCAATCATTTGATTTACTGTTTCAAATTCTTTCCTTTTTAACATATTCTTTCATTTGTAAATATTCATATTTTAAATCATGTTTTAATTTATTTAATTCATTATTTTTCTTTTCAATAAATGCATAATTTTGTTGATCGTTCTTAAAATAATTTTACAGCTTGATTGAGTAACTGTTGTTCATGATAAAGTTTTGTATATCTAAAAATAGATAATAAGAAAAAAATGATTGTTAGTACTAAAGTTATTAGAATAATTAGATTTCGATTTACGCCCAACACATCTAAAAATCATAATAAAGGATGTGATATACACATAACGTGCTTATCGAAATAAGCATTAATAATCCCCAATACATATTTTGATTATCTATAGGATAAAAATGTTTTATATATATCATCAAAGCAATAATAATCATGAAAACAATAAATGAAATAGCTTCATAAAATGGTAATAAAAAGCACTATATCTTTTATAACCAATGAAAATGAAAGATAAAATAAAATTTCCGTTATATTCCTATCTAGGAAATAAAAAAGAAAAAAAACATATAACTTCTAAAAACAAAACATCTTGTAACAATAAGGTTGATGCAATAGCGTTTATTAAACTATTTGATAACAGACAAACAATTAAATATTTCTTAAAAATTCTTTTGGAACATCCAAAAGATAAATCAGCGAAATTTCAATACAACAAAATATAAAAAAAGTAATCATTGTAAGTATCTCCTATATGCATGATATTTTTCTACAATATCTTTTGATTGTCTAGAAACATTGAATGTTTGTTTATTAGAAAGTGTCACACTTTGACTATTGATTTTCGTTACATATTTAAAATTAATAATTGTATAAGAATTTATTTTATAAAAAGCAATATTCTTACATAATGTTTCTGCACATCTTTTTTAAAGTTATATACTGTTGGTACTCATGATCTATTGTAAAAAAAGTACAAATATTTCTATGAGATTGAATATAACAAATATCTACATAACGGATATATTGATTATTTTTTTCATCCACCAAATATTGTTTATTACTTTCTGCTTCATCTTTTTCTATTTTAGTAAGTAATCTTTTAAAATCATCTTCATAAATGCTTTCCTTATAAAAAAAAAAGATGTATATCAAAGCAATCATAAACAAGTGCTTCATTATTAAATAAATATAATTTTTGTTGTTTTATTGTTTACTTTTTTTGCTAAAGAAATTCCATCATCTTGCGCTAAAATAATATCAATAAATAAAAAATCATAATTTTCTATATCAATTGTTTGAAAATCATCATTATAAATATCTATATCATTTTCACAAAAATAATTACTATTTTCTATTTGTTTTTAATATATTACTAAATACAAGATCATCATCAATAATTCCTATTTTCATAAATACTTACTCCTTTTTTTAATTATATAAAAATGTATACGTGATTAATAGTAAATATTTCGTTTATAAAAAAATTGTTAGGAAATCTTATGACTTCCTAACAATCATTCATATTAATCTTTAATTGCTTTATGATATTCTTGAAGTGATTTTACTTCATGTGTTCCATGAATTTCAGCTTCTAAGATACCTTCTACAGCTGCATTTACGTAGCAGCAATGTTTGTCATGTATGGAATTTTTCATTTTAATAGCTGTTTTCTAATATAACTATCATCATGTGCAGATTCTTTACCATGTGGCGTATTGATCACCATATCAAGTTCACCATTTGTAAGAGCATCTGCAATATTTGGAACGACCTTCTTTGATCTTTTTAATTTTGATAGCTGGAATATTATTGCTATTGATTAATTCAAATGTTTTACCTGTAGCACAAATTTCAAATCCTGCATCATAATATTTTCTAGCAAGAGCAACAACATCTTTTTTATCTCTATCAGAGACAGAAATTAAAACACGCCCTGATGTTGGTAATTTTGTTTGAGTAGCTTCTTCAGCTTTAAAGATAGCCGCTCCATAAGAATTAGCTAAACCTAATACTTCTCCTGTTGATCTCATTTCAGGTCCTAGAATTGATCAACTTCAGGGAACATATTGAATGGGAAAACAGCTTGTTTTACACCAATATGTGGAATCTTTTTATCTTTTAAATCTTTAACAGGTGATGTCTACCTTAAGTTCACGTGTAACGATATCTGTTGCAAGTTTTACCATGTTGATGTTACATACCTTTAGATACTAAAAACTGTTCTTCTTGAAGCACGTGGATTTGCTTCTAAAACATAAACTTTATCATCAGCAATCGCATATTGCATATTCATTAAACCACGAACATTCATTTCTTTTAGCAATTTTCTTAGTATATTCTTTTTATTGTTTGTACATGTCTTACTGGAATATGTTTAGATGGTAAAATACATGCTGAGTCCCCGAGTGAATACCAGCAAAGTTCAATATGTTCCATAACAGCAGGCACAAAACATTTTCTCCATCAGAAATAGCATCTGCTTCACATTCCATCGCATCATTTAAGAAACGGTCAAATTAAGATGGGACGATCAGGGTGTTACCCCAACAGCAGCAGCCATGTATTGTTTTAATGATTCATCATCAAACAACTTCCATTCCACGTCCACCTAATACATATGAAGGTCTTACCATTAATGGATACCCTATTCTTTGAGCAATTTCTAAAAGCATCATCGATTGTTACAGCCATTCCTGATTCTGGCATTGGAATTTCTAGTTTTTCCATCATTTCATTGAATAAATCACGGTCTTCTGCCATATCAATTGTCTCAGGTGTCGTACCTAAGATATTAACTCCGTTTTCTTTTTAATTGAGCTGCTAAGTTTAATGGTGTTTGTCCACCAAATTGAGCAATTACACCTACTGGTTTTTCTTTTTCATGAATACTTAAAACATCTTCTAAAGTTAATGGTTCAAAATATAGTTTATCAGAAGTATCATAATCAGTAGAAACAGTTTCTGGATTACAATTTACAATAATTGTTTCAAATCCTAATTTCTTTAAGGCAAGAGAAGCATGAACACAGCAATAATCAAATTCAATACCTTGACCAATTCTGTTTGGTCCTCCACCTAAAATCATGATTTTCTTATTATTTGAAACTTCATCTTGATCTTTTCCATTATATGTAGAGTAATAATAAGAACTATTTTTGTACTTGATACATGAACAGGTTCCCAGACTTGATGCATACCCATTAGCTAATCTTTGATTTCTAATTTCTTTTTCTTCTACATCTAATAACTTAGAAATATATTTATCAGCAAATCCATCTTTCTTTTTGCTTGTTTTAAAACGTCATCTGGTAATTGATTTTATAAGAAGCAATTTTTCTTCTTCTTCAACGAAGTTCTTTCATTTGTTCAATGAAATAATGTTTAATTTTTGTAAGTTCAAATAATTCATTAACAGTAGCTCCTTTTCTTAAAAGCTTCATACATAATGAATTGTCTTTCACTTGTTGGATTAATTAATAATTTTAATAATTCATCTTTAGATAAATCATTAAAGTTCTTTGCATATCCTAAACCATAACGTCCTGTTTCTAAAGAACGAATTGCTTTTTGGAAAGCTTTTTATAAGTTTTGCCAATACTCATAACTTCCCCAACAGCTTTCATTTGTGTACCAAGTTTATCTTCAGCAGCTTTGAATTTTTCAAAAGCCCAACGAGCAAACTTAATAACAACATAATCCCCATCAGGATAATATTTATCTAACGTTCCATATTTACCACAAGGAATCTCATCTAATGTAAGCCAGCCGCTAACATTGCTGAAACTAAGGCAATAGGGAAAACCTGTCGCTTTAGAAGCTAAAGCAGATGAACGTGATGTTCTTGGATTGATTTCAATAACAACAATACGATCTGTTACTGGATCATGAGCAAATTGAACATTTGTACCGCCAATAACTCCAATTGATTCAACAATACGATAATGCTTGTTCTTTGTAAACGATCTTGTACTTCTTTAGAAATAGTAAGCATTGGTGCACTACAGAAAGAATCTCCAGTATGTACTCCTAATGGATCAATATTTTCAATAAAACAAATTGTAATCATGTTATTTTTAGCATCTCTTACAACTTCTAATTCTAATTCTTCCATCCTAAAATAGATTCTTCAATTAAGCATTGGTGTACTAAACTTGCTTGCAACCCCTCTATTTACAATTGTTTTTAATTCATCAACATTGTAAACAAGTCCTCCACCTGCTCCACCCATTGTATAGGCAGGTCTTACAACTACTGGATATCCTAATTTATCAGCAATAGCTAAAGCTTCATCAACCGTATTTGCAATTTCACTTCTTGCCATTTCAATACCAAGTTCATTCATGGCTTTTTGAATTCTAAACGGTCTTCTCCACGTTCAATAGCATCTACTTTACCCCTAATACTTGAACGTCATATTTGTCTAAAACTCCGGCATTACTTAATTCAGAACATAAATTTAATGCAGATTGACCACCTAAATTTGGAAGTAAAGCATCTGGTCTTTCTTTTCAATGATTTGTGTTAATCTTTCTACATTCAATGGTTCAATATATGTCACATCTGCAGTTTCAGGGTCAGTCATAATAGTTGCTGGATTAGAATTAACCAATACAATTTCATACCCTAAATTCTTTAAAGCTTTACATGCTTGAGTTCCTGAATAATCAAACTCACAAGCTTGACCAATAATAATTGGTCCTGAACAATGACTAATACTGTGTTAATATCTTCTCTTTTTGGCATCTTTAATCCTCCTTTTGATTGTAAAAAAACATATCTTAGAAAGATATGTTTCAAATTAAAAATAAAAAAGCGAAAAAGGGCCCATGTCTTTATATTGAATTGTCATAAGTAGATCTTTTTTTCATAATGGCCTCCTATAAGCAATTTCGCTCTATCCATAGAAAAGATTATATAAGATAATGATTGGGAATTAAATAAATTAAAATATAATTATCATACTAATTTTTTATTTCCATGCCAAATAATATCCTTGCCAATTCTTTTTAAGTTGAGCTGTTACTTCTTGTTTCTTTTTTTTATTCCCATTTCATTTGTATACGTATATTCAACCATCACAGTATCTTCTTTTTTATATTTTTATATGTATATGCTTTTTTCAAATTCAATATATCTTTATCACTATTAATATAAATTGTTCCTTTCACATCATGATATTCTGTATTTCTTTTAAAATTATATTCTTTATCCCACACATAGATTTCATCTTTCTTTGTCTTATTTCCACTAAATGAAAGAGTAAAATCACCTTTGTTCTTTTTTTCATTATAACTTTCTAACATAATTCCACCACTAGCATCTTCATCTAAATAGTTTTTCAAAGTTGATATCTGCATCTAACATTCAAAATTTGTTTCACCATTTGTTTGGGAAATAAGTTGTGCAAATTGAACTGTTTGAATAGGTAGATTTATTGTTCCTTTAAATGATCATCTTCTTTATTTAAAGAAAGTGTATATGTATCTTTATCCGTTTTAAAAATAACTTATGCTGTTGTATTATCTTGATAATTTTTTAAAAAAATCAAATCAATATTTATATTATAACTATCCTTTTAATATCACTGATATAACCACTAAAATAAGTACAAATAGAATTTGTATTTAGTGAAATTGGTTGATCACCATAAAAAGTCATTGATTTGTTGTTGCAATGAAGAATTTGCTTCTTCAATGCATCCATTTTTCTCACTCCATTTAACTGCTACATAACTTTCCATAATAAATGCTAGAAAAACAACAATTCCAAAAAATAATAATCATATTTCGATGATTAGTACTTTGATCCGTTTTTATTTTTTGCTTTCATCTAAAAGTTCCTCTAAAGAGATACCAAAAACATCAGCCATAGCCTTACAACTTTGTATATCAGGTGATGACAGATTACTTTCCCATTTGATATTGTTTGTCTTGTATATGTAGTAATTTACCTAGTTCTTCTTGCGATAATCCTTTCATTTTCCGATATTTTTGAATACGTTCTCCAAGTGTCATAGAATTTTCCTCATTTTATTCATCATAACATGAAATAAGAAGAAAATATGCTCTAAGGATTAACATTTTGTCTATAAATCTTTACTTTAATAAAAATCAAATATTTCGTACAATTATCTAAAGGAATTCTATGAAATCTAAAATACTCTTTATTTGTTGTTTTATTTTATTATTATGTGGTTGTTCAAAAAAGGAAGACACTAAAACCAGAAGAACTTTTTACAAATAATGATATTGGTTTTACAATTATCGTTGAAGATGGTCGTGGAATTACAAAGGATTCTAGGATAAATCATATAAATGATTATATTGGTGATCAGTATATAATCAAAAAGAATAATGATACAGTTTATTATAATGATTCTATTCAAATTACTTTAAATAAAAGAATAAAGTTAAAAAAGTAGAACTATTTACAGATCATTACAAAGTTGAAGGTAATTTCTACGTTGGTTTAGAAAAAAATAATTTAGATTACGAAAATCACAAAGAAGCGAACAATCAATATATTGCCTATAGTGAGAATAAAACAGTTAAAATGACCTACACGCTTTCAAACAATACAATTACAAAATCACATTAGCCTAAAAATAGTTATCAATCAGATAACTATTTTTCTTTAATTCTTCATTTTTTCTTCTTTTGCAATCGTTTTAAAAATAATACTTTTACTTGTAGGACTATATGATTCAAAATCTATCTCATGTGCATGCTCATCATATATTGGTGCATCATCCACAATAATCGTTACATTCATACGTAAAATATCATAAATTCTTTTTTACTAATTTATTATTGGGATTTAAATTAGGATTTGTTTCAATTCTATAAATAGTACTCTCACTTACTCCTAAGCCCTCTGCAAGCTCTTTTCTAGAAACGCCTCTTTCTATTCTTTTTTATTCATAATTATCTCATTAACATTCATTATCCGTCACCCTTTTAATTCATGTTAACAATTAAATCGTGCATTTTACGCAATATAAAAGATACCTTCAGGAACGATAACTATTCTTTCATGCGCGTTCTATTGACTTTATATTCGTGTCAAATATAAAGTACACTTAAGGAGGTAATTATGATAAACTATTTAATTGAAAAAATACTTTACATTGTTAAAGGAATTGCATACGGTAATGCTTCATCATTATCAAGTATGGATTTTATGAATTCGAAAAACCTGAACAATTAAAGAATTTAAACAAATAAGGAAGGTGGCATCATTATGAATATTTTTGATATTAGAGGATACAAATACTTTTGTAGAGGAGTTTGTTGATATACTCAAAAATAACAATCTATTCGCTGATGCCCATTTCTTTTGTCTAGGGATCACTTTGAAGAGATTGATAACACAAAAGACTACCAAATTATTTTTATAGATGTTCATTTAAGTAAATCAATAAATGGTATCGATTTTTCTATAAAACTTAAAAAGAGGTTTCCCAAAGCACTTATTGTTTTTGTGACCATGAACAATAACTTTGTTCATAAATCCATGGAACTTCAACCATTTTATTTCATTAGAAAAGATCATTTAAATGAAGACATGTCTATCTTCTTTAAAATGTTTAAAGAACATTTAGAAAACACAAGTTTTATAGTCATTAACGCTGAGAAAAACACGTACGTATTAATACCAGTGATATTATCTACATAGAAGCTGATGGTCATTACTTAAAATTGTCACACTAGATGGTGAATACAAATTCAAAGAAAAAAAAAAGAACTTAAAACTCAACTCAATAATAACAATATCATACAAGTACATAGATCCTATCTTATTAATTTAGATTTTGTCTATGATGTAAATTCCAAGTTCATCATCTTAAGAAATAAGAAAGAAATCAATATAGGTAAAACATATAAAAAGAAATTTAAACTAACTTATCAGGATTATTTACTCAATGGTAGCTTATAGTATATTTCTTAATTTTGTAGAAGTATTTACACTTACTGCTTTCGTTTACCTTTTATTACTCATTTTTCAAATAAGAAAACATTTGTATTATTATTTTGTTGTTTATTATTTGGTTTTGAAATATGTGATATCTTAAGAGAAAACAGTATTGTATTAATGTCATTTAATTTTATAGTCTGTTATGGATTTATCTTGTATAAGAAAAAAAGTGTTTAATTTTAGTGATTTGTTTATCTAGGTTTTTATATTTTTCAATGAATATTTTACCGCTTTTAATATACTATTTTTGAAACAAACATTAATTTTAAACATTTCAACAATTTATATTTTAGTTGGAATTATATCAAAAAAATCATACTCATTCTCTTTACTTATTGGTTAATAAAACATCTTAGATATCAAATATATGTTCCAAATAAACAATACTTTTTAGTTGTCATCACAGAAATAATAGTTTTAATTAGTTTAGAATTATTGGTTATTCTACAGTAGATGCATATGTAAGCTATGCAGAAATACTTATTATTGTTCTATTATTTATAATTTTTATATTAATTATACTTAATGGTGTTTACTTTAATATGGTTTATACTGAAAAGATGCAATATGAAAACAATTACAAAAGAAAAATATATAAAACAAAGCTTACGTCTCATACAAAACATTAGTTATGATATTGATGATAAGAAACATCGTATTCATTGGATATTAGAACACATTAAAACACTTAAACAACGATACAAACACTGAAATATCCAAAGCTATTGAACAATATCAATCTAAAAACACTTACCAAAATTAGTTGCATCTAAAATCCGGTATTTGATATTTTTGATTTCTGTAAAATCAATAGGTTACAAGATGATAATATAAGTATTAAACCTTTCTTTAAATTAGCCAAAATGAAAATATGATGATTTAGATTTTATTGATGTTATTTCTGAAATATTAGATTATGTTAAAGACATAATAGAAATAACTTTTGCATATCAAAGGTCAAGGTATTTATACGTTAGTTGAACTTTATTCAGAAAATGATTTTTATGATTATGATAGATGTAAAATTGAATCTGATTTAATTGTTAAGAAAAAAGAACATTTATAAAGATGGTATTTATTACATGAAATTTTTATTAAAAGGAACAGATGATGATGTTAGAGAAAAATTTATGATAAATATGATTTTGATCAAGATTATGAAGTATATAAGTACGGTCAACAAGTTTTAATATTTAATTCAATCGTTAATATATTTATGTTTATTCTAGGATTATGTTTACATGAAGGACTTATGACATTAGTTTGGATGCTTTCACATTTTCTGGCTTAAAGAGTAAATTTAGGTGGCTATCATTGTAATAGTCCAATTAAATGTTTTATTACATCTAATATTGTTTACCTTATTTCTATACTAACATATCAACATTTAAGTAATTATTTCCTTGTATTTTTATTTTATACTATTTGTATTATTACTAGTAATGAGCAAATATTTTAAATATTTAAATAAAAAACAAAATTAACAATGTGCATTGAAGTCATTTGCCTTCTAATTCCAAAAATAAATATGATTATAGTTCTAACATTAATAGAAAATATAATTAGTTATTTAATGACAGCCAAAAGAAAAGTCAATTCGTAATGTGAATTGACTTTTAAATACTATTTATTTTGTAGATATTCATCCATTGCTTTAGCTGCTTTTTACCAGCACCCATTGCTAAGATAACTGTTGCTGCACCAGTAACAACATCTCCACCTGCATAAAACACCATCTTTTAGATGTTTTCATTGAATCTTCATCAACGATAATTCCACCCAAGATTGGCAATCTAAACCAGGGTTGTATGTCTGATTAATGGGTTTGGACTTTGTCCAATAGCAACGATAACTGTTCCTGTTTCAATTGTGAAGTTAGATCCTTCTTTAGCAATTGGTCTTCTTCCAGATGCATCAGGTTCACCTAATTCCATTTCAACACATTCCATAGATTTAACCCATCCATCTTCACCTTCAATTTTAACTGGATTAGTTAATAGTTTGAAGATAATTCCTTCTTCTTTAGCGTGATGTACTTCTTCAGCACGAGCAGGAAACTCAGGTCCACGACGATAAACGATATATACGTTTTTAGCTCCTAAAACGTTTTGCAGTTCTTGCAGCATCCATAGCAACGTTACCAGCACCGATAACACTATACTGTATCTGTTACTTTTTTTTAGGGGTTGGATGATCTGGGGAATTGACATCCTTTCATTAAGTTAACACGAGTTAAGAATTCGTTCGCTGCATAAACACCAAGTTTAAGTTTTCCCCAGGAATTCCTTGGAAACGTGGTAGAACCAGCACCACCTACGAAGATTCCTTTGATATCCTTGTTCTTGTAATTCATCAATTGTAATTGAAACGTCCTACAACAACATTTGTTTCAGAAATCTATACCTAAAGCAGCAACACCATCACTTCGCTTTGTACTAATTTTTAGGTAATCTGATTCTGGAATACCATAAGATAATACCCACCTGTTTATGTAATGCTTCAAAAACAGTCACATCATAACTTTTTAGCTAATTCACCAGGCACATGTAATACCAGCAGGTCCTGATCCAATAACAGCAAATTTTTTTACCATTTTTTCAATTTTTTAATTCTAAGGTTTCCATGTTCTCTATGATAATCAAGAATGAATCTTTCTAATCGTCCGATTCCTACTGATTCAGTTTTAATTCCCCATCTAAATACATTTACCTTCATATTGATTTTCTTGAGGACAAACACGTCCACAAATTGCAGGTAAATGCATTTTCTCTTGTAATTGTTTGATAAGCTTCTTCAAATTCACCTTCTGCAACATGAGATGAATGAATTCCAGGAATTGGTACTCCTACTGGACACCCGTCCATACAGAATGGTTTTTACAGTTTAAGCAACTGAGTTGCTTCTTCCATAGCTTGTTCTTTTGTATATCCTAAAAGAAACTTCTTCAAAGTTTTATTTCTTACATTAGGATCTTGTCTCAGGCATTTTAACCTTATTGGTGACATATTAGGCATTATTTTGCACCTCCATTAAATTACAAATACGATCTGCATTCGCATCTCTTGATGTTCTTCTTCTTTTAAACATTCTTTGACGACCATTTAATTCATCAAAGTCTACTGATAAACCATCAAAGTCTGGTCCATCAACACATGCGAATTTAATTTTACCATCAACAGTAACACGGCAGCATCCACATACCTGTACCATCAATCATAATAGGGTTTAATGAAACCATTGTTTTTAAATTATGAGGTTTTGTAGCAATACGTAATA
>VOFB01004287.1_pt1 | contig 32970 bp, 72 predicted proteins | sample 5384141 | NCBI WGS metagenome assembly VOFB01 (sample SAMN12384721, study PRJNA508395) | human gut metagenome | isolation source: healthy gut A | host: Homo sapiens | reverse complement strand
GATCAATAATATAATCCAACAATTTCCTTCTCTGTTTTTGAAAAATGTGTATTTTCTATTTGATTGACAATAAGCATAAAAACTCTCCTTTCTATAATTCTATTGTTTCTAAATCATAGGAACAAATCTTCCACTAAAATAAGCTTTCCTTCTTTTTGTATAAAGTTCTTTTACGATTTTCAATATTTTGATTTCGCTGTGATATAAAACCATTTTTTACTTTTTAATTTTTCAGCAATGACACGCATCTTTAACTGTTGAATGATGTTTTTCATAAGGATGAAAAAATATCTGCTTGATCATATAAACAAAAAAAGCTTCATGTAATAAATAATCACTTTTTAAAAGCATATTTTTCATTTTCTTCGTTATAAGGTTCATCCCCACAACATGTTAATTTTCTTTCTTGATCAAGTTCCATCATAAAACCAAATTGTTTAGCTTTCGTTGAATGAATATCAAAGAAAGTTACTTTCTTACCAATAATTTCTTTTTTGACCATCGTTTACAACCACAAGATGTAAACGGTCATGAATAAATTTTGTTTTTGCTTACTTTGTAAAAGCATTTGAGAAATCGTTTCTAACATCTCAATTACTTGATGACCATAAATATAAGCTTCTCCTTCATATTTACCAGCTACCATATTTTGACAAATCAAACGAATCATCCAAATCATTCCTAATAAATGATCAATATGTTTATGTGTGACAAAATATGTTTTTACATCTTTCCAATTGATTCCTGCTTTTTCAAGTTGATTTAAAACTGTATTGCCCCCACCAGCATCAACCCATCAAATAATCATTTTTCATTTTCGATGACAAACAAGTATTAGCACTTTTGTCACAAGTGCATTTCCTGTTCCAAGCATTGTTAATTTCAAGTAAATCCCTCATCCTTTTTATTTTAGCGAAAGAATTTTTTTTTTAAAATAAAAATAGAGCCTAAGCCCTATTTTCTTCTAAATATTTTTTCAAAGACAAATCTTACGATTGGTCCAGCAAAACATAATTGTAAGAAAATGCCATTGGGAAATTTAAAACTGTTGTTTGTAACCAAACAGCAATGATTTGACTTCCTGCATTTTAAATAAAAGTGTTGCTGCAAATGACATACATGGACACATTAAAATAATCGATACCACTGAAATCACAATTACTAAATGAAATGGATGATCATTTTCTAAATCAACAATTTGAAATGCTTTCTTTTAGCTAAATGTCCAATAATGAAAAATCTAAAATAAAAAGCAACGGGTCCCATAATCACTAATTCATGAAAAGCATCTAAGAATACTTGATTTGTCATACCTCCTACATTTAAGGCAATGTTATAACAAATCATAAAATAAACCATCATGAAAACCATCATAATTGTAAAATAATTTCTTGAAATTTTGTTTTTTGGCATAAAAAACCTCCTTATGATAATGAATTGTGTTGTTCGTTATCACTCAAGAAGTGTGCGTTTCCAATATAAACCAAATATTTAAGCCGAGTGTTATTCTATTAAATAATGTTAACTAAGTCAACTATTTTTAAAAAGATTGACTAGAGCAACGAGTATGTCTATAATCAATTCATAGTAATTCAGTATGATTAGGAGACTTTATGTAAATCAATTTTCAAGAACTCAATTATTATATGGAAAAAGAAGCCATGGAAAAACTTAAAAACAGCCGTGGGCCATCTTTAGTCTAGGTGGTGTCGGCGGTTATGTAGGCGAAGCTCTTGTAAGAAGTGGAATTGGCTTTTTGATTTAATTGATGATGATAAAATTTGTCTAACAAATCTCAATCGTCAAATCATCGCTACATTTGATACAGTTGGTCAATATAAAACAGATGTCATGAAAGAAAAGAATGTTAAAATCAACCCAAAAGTCAACATTCAAACACATCAATGTTTCTTTTTACCAGAAAATGCATCTGATTTTTCATTTGAAGATTATGATTATATTATAGATGCAGTTGATACAGTTTCTGCAAAAATCGAACTTGTTTTAAAAGCCCAAGAACACAATATTCCCATTATTTCAAGTATGGGAGCTGGAAATAAAGTTGATTCTACCCAATTTAAAAATCACAGATATTTATAAAAAAAAGTATGTCCTCTAGCAAAAGTCATGCGTAGAGAGCTCAAAAAAAGACATGTTAAAAATTAAAAAGTTGTTTATTCTGAAGAAAAACCAATTCGCCCAATTGATGATTTATCCATCAGTTGCCAAACACATTGTATATGCCCTCCTGGTACAAAACGTAAATGTACAATTAAAAAATATTCCTGGAAGTAACGCCTTTGTTCCTTCCACTGTAGGCTTAATTATTGCAAGTGAAGTTGTTAAAGATTTAACAACTATTTAAAATGGAAGATACTTAATCTATCTTCCTTTTCTTTTTACGTTTATTTTCATACATCTTATAATCTGCAATCTCGATCATTCTTTGTAAATCAGTACTTTCTGTTCCATAACAAACACCATATGAAAATGCTAAATTTACACTATGATCATCTGCTAATAAAACGATTTGATCTCTTATTTCATTTAATTGATTAATATCATTATTTAATTTTTCCATTGAATCATAATGATGGAAAAAAGCAATAAATCTCCCACCCAAGCGTCCTACCAAACATTTTTCTCCCCGAAATAGTTTTTAAAACATTTGTCATTTGTTTTAAATAAAGATCTCCACAATAATGTCCATAGACATCATTTATTTGTTTTAAGCCATCTAAATCTATAAATATCAAAGCATATTGAGCTATATTTTTTATCTTCTAATAACTTATTGATTTTTATTTTTAAACCATTTCGATTATATATTTGTGTTAATTCATCGACATCTCTTTCTATTTCTATTTTCTTTCTTTTTTATATAAGAAGTTGTGATATCTATCATAACGCCTAATGTAGTATCTTGATCTTTTCGATCATTTATTTGTATATAACGTTTCATTTGAGAAAGATAATAAATATCTTTTTCAACTTGATGTGTATTTATTTTATTTAAAAATCAATAAAATCATTAATATCTTCTTTAAATTGTGTGTATTGTTGTGAATTTAAAGAAAATATTTTTAAACCCATCTGATAAATACAATGTATTTAATTTTTTGATTATATTCATAGAACCCGATAAGTTGATTTGTTTGGGTTAAAATATAATCCATTTTTTTTTTATTATTAACTAATAAGCTTTTGTTTCATTTCATTAATATAATGACTTAATTTTTGAAATTCTAAACTATTATTAATCGCTACTTCCTCATCTAATTGACCTTTAGAAATCTTAGATAATTGATGATTAATTTGATTTATACTATCAATCACATAAACACGAATATACTTTAATAATAAGTAATCTAAATAAAATAGATATAATAATTAAACAAACGATCATTTCTAAACAATTTTTAGGTACTTCCTTAAAAGAACTCTTACAGGAATAATACAATAAATATAATTATTTTTATTTTCTTTGAAACACAATAGGATAATTGTCCATCAATTTCAGTAAAAAAACCATTTTTTGCTTCTTTAATTTGTGTATCTTTCAATCCAATACTAGAAGCTACATCTCCTATATGATGATGTGTTGTACCAACAATCTTATGATTTTTAGAATTGATTTGCATAATATTGTGCTTCAATATTTACTCTAAATAATTTAAATAAATAAGATAATTGATTCTTTTTAGTTGCTTTAGAGGCATTTTCATGATTCATACCTACTTGTACAATAAATTCTTTATTCTCACTCCATAAAGCAGAATATTGCATTTTTATATGAGAAGCAGTATTTTCCATAATTTTTTGAGTCAGTTGTAAATTTTGATTAGAAAGTAATGGTTTAAAAAACTTTAGTTGTTTACCTGAATCAAATGAATAACCATAATATTCAGGATGTGTCCCAGAAATAATAACACCTTGTTTATTAAAAATATGAATTTCATCAACTTCAACATACTGTGCTATTTTCTTTAATTCATCAATATTATATAAAGCATCTGGATTTTCTTGAAGACTATATGCAACAGCTTGAGCATTATCAATACAGGTTTGTCGATATTCTTTCTTTTGTTTATTTAAATCTTTTTGATTTTCATTTAAAATTTGTTCAATATGATAAAAAGTCGTTTGTGCTGTATAATTTGCTTCTTTTTAGCTGTTATACAGTTAAAAAAAGTAACAATAATCACTAAAAAAAGATAATAAGTAATGTGATTTTTACTTTCCTTTGAATTAATTCCTTTAAACTTTGCATATTCATGACTTCCTTAACTGTTAAAAAGTATAGCACAACTCATTCTTTTTTACAAAATCAACTCTATAAACAAAAAGAGAATTGCTTTTACAACTCTTTTATAATTCTTTTCCATTAGACTTACATACTTTTTGATCCCCCATAGAATGAATCTTACAGAGGAAGTATGTTAAATCAATTTTTCAAGAACACAATTATTATATGGAAAAGAAGCCATGGATAAATTAAAAAATAGTCGAGTTGCTATCTTTGGTTTATGTGGTGGTGGATATGTTGGCGAAGCCTTAGTAAGAAGCAGAATTGGCTCATTTGATCCCCTAATTGACGATGATAAAATCTGTTTAACTAATCTCAATCGTCAAATTATTGCTACTTTATGATACTGTTGGAAAATATAAAACTGATGTCATGAAAGATGGAGTATTGTTAAATTAATACTCCATTTTGATTATTATTCATGAATCATCATCTTTATAATTTCTTTATTCGTTTCCCTCATTCCTTCTCTACCTAATCGTCCAACACTTTGAATTGTTGCTTCAACATTTTCCATCACTAGTCCGTCCCCTGATTTAAATTCCTGTCCATTTTGTACATATGATAACCTAAAATAGCCGCATCAACACTAGAAGCAATTTTTGCTGCACAAGAAGCTTTGCTCCATCACAAACAATACCTGAAACATTGGCAAGTGTATTAACAATTGTATGAATGACAGCTTGATAATCTTCATCGTATAAATAAGCAATTCCTGCACCAGCACCAGTAGCGGCACTTACTGCCCCACAGTAAGCTGATAAAGTTCAATACCACTTTTTTCATGAATCGCCACAAGGTTAGATAGAGCTAAGGCTCTAAACATTTTTCTTTTGAAACCTTTAATTCTTGAGCATAGATAATAACAGGTAAAGAACATGTCATCCCTTGATTACCACTACCCGAATTAATAACAACGGGCAATTCACATCCATTCATTCTTGCATCACTACCGGCTGCAGCATAAGCCTTCGCTTTATTTTTACATCATTGCCAAAAGATTTTAAAAAGAACTTTTCCAATATTAGCTCCATAATTATCATTTAAACCTGCACAAGCAATTGCGTAATTATAATCTATTTGTCTTTCTAAAATTTCTTGAATATCGATCAAATCAACAGTCGTTATAAAGTCATAAATATCTTTTTATATCTAATAATGAATGATCTGCTTTTTTTTTTTTACAACACTTTTTCTTCTTGAAGTATTTGTCCATTTTTTTCTATACAAACAACATGCATATGAGAATCACTTATTCTCACTTTTACATACTCTTTTTATTCCAAACCGTTATTATGTAATCAAATACTTTTGAACTATCCAAAAAATGTTCTTCAAAATCTACTTTTTCTATATATTGATCAATTTCTTTCTTTGTTTTTTCATCAATTTGACTTAATACTTCTAAATATTTATCATCATTGCCTCCTATGATTCCAGCACAAACAGCTGCTTTAATTCCTTTTAAATGATGTGTATGAGGAACAATGACACTCTTTACATTTTTATAATACTTCCACTTGCTTCTACAACAATTTTTGTAGGTAAATGATTTAACACTTTTCTAGCAATACTTGCTCCATACGCTAATGAAATCGGTTCTGTACATCCCATAGCAGGTATTAATTCTTCTTTTAATATTTGAACAAATGCTTGATATTTTTGCTCTGTCTTTTTTTCATATGAATACTCCTTGATTAATTGATAACTCTAGTTTAATATGAATATGTTATCAAGTAAATTAAACGTTTTTAATAAAGCTGTTTAATTTTTTTAATAGGAAGACTCTTATGGAAATACAAGAACTTATTTCATTTACAACTATTGTTCAACAAGGCAGTTTTTTCAAAAAGCTTCTAAGAAATTAGATTATTGTCAGGATCTATCACCATTCATATCAAAAATCTTGAAAGAGAACTTGGTGTACAATTGTTTGATCGCTTAGGTAAAAAAGTAACTCTTACAAATCACGGCAAAACGTTTTATCATCATTGTATAAAAATACTTGATGATATTTCATGTGCAAAAGAAGCCATTAATCCTTCATTAGAACTTAATGGCCATCTTACAATTGGAACTATTGATTCATTATGTTCTTCTATAGTTCCTAGACTTGATTAAATCAACACCATCTTCTTCAACAGCTTTTTCATTTCTTCGATATGAGCTTTTAAATAATCAATACGGTATGGATCATGACAAGAACCATCTTCTTCTTTAACATCAATAGCGCCAAATCCATTTTCTACAATGAATAATGGTTTTCATATCTTTCATAGAAAATATTCAAGGCATATCTTAATCCTTCTGGATCAATAGCCCATCCCCATTCTGTTTCACTAAATGAAATGGATTTTTTTAACTGAATGTTCACTTGAACCATCTGTTGTTTTGAAACATCTTTTGTGACTGTTGAATCTACAACATTTGTCATATAATAACTAAATCCAATATAATCAACAGTACCTTCAGCTAATGCTGATATGTCTTCTTCAGTGATATCAATATTGAATCCTTTTCTTTCAAACATTTTTTAAAGCATAAGCAGGATAATGTCCACGGCATTGTACATCGCAGAAGAAGAAACGATCATGCATTTGTTGTTGTGCTAATACTTGATCGGCTGGACGACAACTAAATGGATAAATTGGAACCATAGAAATCATATTTCCGATTTTGAAATCAGGATTGATTTCTTTACCAATTTTACTGCTTTAGCAGAAGCTACTAATATGATGTCCACAGATATACATTGCTTCTTCTGGATTATCATAGTTTCCAAAATGAGCGCCACTGTTTGTCCAACCAAAATGTCGTTAATAAAGTTCATTTGGTTATTGATTTCATTGAAAGTCATCCAATATTTAACTTTGTTTTTATATCTTTTGAAACATACTTCTGCAAATTTAACAAAGAAATCAATTGTTTTACGGTTCATAAATCCACCGTATTCTTTAGCTAAATGATAAGGCATTTCAAAATGTGATAATGTAATAACAGGTTCAATACCATATTTTAATAATTCATCAAAAATATCATCATAGAATTGTAATCCTTCTTCATTTGGTTCATCTTCATCACCTAATGGGAAAATTCTTGTCCATGCAATTGATGTTCTAAAACATTTAAATCCCCATATCCATACGCTAAACATAGCGATATCTTCTTTATAATAATTCCTCCTGTTTGTTCTTTACTTATTATATTCATTTTATTGTATTCGGTTTCATTTTTTTCATTATTTGAAAACTCATTTTTCAAATGAAAAAAAGAATTCGTTATAATAGAAACATCTTGGAGGAATCTTTGTGAAATTACATCAATTACAATATTTTCAATGCCTTGCTCATTATTTACATTATCGAAAAGCAAGCAAAAGCTCTCTATATTTCTCAACCTACTCTTTCTTTTGCAATCAAAGAGCTTGAAAAATTAGGTGTAGATTTATTTAAAAAAAAGGACATTACAATTACACTAACACAGAAGGAACTACATTTTTAAATTATGTTGCAAAAAGTTTACAAATCTTAGAAGAAGGAGTTCAAGCAATTTCACCTAAACAAGCTATTCAAATTTCATCCATTCCTACTGCTATTAATAGTTTTCTAGTTCCTTTTATTATTCAATTACAAAAAAGAACATCCAGAAATCAACATTCAATTTCGTAGTGAAAAAACACAAACAATTACTCAAAAAATTTTAGATAATCAATATGATTTTGGAATTTGTAGTAAAATCAATGAATCTCAATTAAAATATATTCCTTTAATTAAAAGAAAACTCATGATTGTTTTTTCAAAAGAAAATCCTCTAGCAAAAAAAAAAAAATATAGAATTAAAAGATCTCCTTGATTATCCTTTTTATACTTATCAAAAAAATATGACACTTTATGCAACTATTAAGGACCTCTTTTTAAGTCAAGGTTTGCCTTTCCATCCAAGTAATTATTTTGATGATGAAAATTCGATGATTGGACTTGTCAATGCTAATCTCGCTGTTTTCTATTATGGAAGATAATGATACATTACTTTCCTATTCAAATATTGTTAAAAGGAAATTTCTCTCCTTATCAAGAAAGAGAAATCTATATTGTATATGATCCTTTAAATATTTCTAAATTATCTTTAGATATTATTCAAGAAATGTTAAATTTTAAAAAATGTTTGATAGATTTTATCTATCAAATCATAGAAATTATGATATTGTTTATAATTATCTTTTTATTTTAAAATTCTTATATAAAAGTGAGGATTTTTATGGAAAGAAGTCAAATAATTGATATAAAAACAATTTAATACATTTTATGATATTAACTATCATTCAATTGATCGATTGATTCAATTTGGTCAAATTAAACATATAAAGAAAAATACACTCATTATTGAAGAAAAACAAAAAATGAAAATATATTTTTCTTACTTCAAGGTATTATATAATTATTGCCTTTTGAAAATGATAGTAAAAGAATACTCAATATTGAAAATCAAGGACATTTTTTAAACGAAGACGCTATCTATCAAAGAATACGCATCTTCAAATATTAAAGTCTTAAAAATTCTACTATTTTAGTAATTCCTATTTCTATCATTAAAGAGTTAATCCATGATAATTTTCTATTTTCACAAAAAATACAATCATCATTAGCTTCTAAATATACAGAAAATCAAAATCTTTTTAAAATTTAATTCTTATCAAAATAGTCAAGAGCGTTTAACTATATATCTTTGTTATTTAGCTCATAAACTTAGTATTCCTTATCAAGATGACATTGAAATTCCTTTTGATTTTTCAGTTGTTTTTCTTTCTCAATTAATGGTGCAAAAGAGAAAACAACTTCTAGAATTTTAAATCAACTTATTGATCAAGATTTTATTTACTATCATCAAAAACATTTAGTCATTAAAAATTTAAATTTATTTACCCATTTAAAAAGTATCACTTTTTCGTGATACTTTTTAAAACTCTAAATTTAAAATATCTTTTGATATGTTCAACCGGCATTTCTTTTTCCAGTCCATAATTTAAAAGATTCTGCTCCTTGATAAAGCATCATACCTTCGCCATTAATAGCTTTTTTAACCCCAAATTTTCTAGCAACTCTTAATAATTCAGTTTCTTTAGGAGCATAAACAGTATCAGCTACATAAAGATCTTTTCTTAAATAAGTTTCATCTGGTAAAACCATTTGTCCTTCTAATGGTTTCATTCCTACTCCTGTTGCATTAACAAATAAGTAAGATTCATTCATTTCTTTTTCTTAATGCTTCATGATCTGCTAAATCAAAAACTTTAGCTTTTGATTGAGTATTTTCATTAATATTTTTACAATTAATTAAAAGCTTGATTATAAAATTCATCTTTCTATTAAAAATAGAAATCTCTGCGACACCATCTAAAGCTGCTTGTATTTCAATAGCTGTAGCTGCTCCACCAGCTCCAACAATCGTTATTTTTTTTACCAATAGGATCAATACCACTTTCTTTTAATGCCTTCATAAACCAATGCCATCAGTTGTAGTACCAGTTAAAACACCATTATCATTAATAACCGTATTAACTGCTTGACACATCTTAGCAACAGGTGTTAAGTGATCTAAATATTTCGCAATTGTTGTTTTATTAGGCATAGAGACATTCCATCCTCTTACTTTCATCGCCTTTAAACCTTCTACAGTTTTCTCTAAATTTTCATGATCAACTTCAAAACACATATAACAATAATCTAATCCTAACTTAGCAAATGCTTCATTATGCATAGTTGGACTTTTAGAATGTCTAATAGGATTAGCAATAAGTCCTATTAATTCTGTATGTCCAGTCACTCTTTCAGTAATTTCTGCCATTTTTATTTCCCCTACAATAATTCTTTTTGTTTTAATAAATGAATAATATTTCTTCCCTCTTGTGTTCCTTCAATAATACGTCTAGCTCTTTTTTACAGTCTCCAATTTCTAAAACATCAACATTTTTATCTTGATAATAATCTTTAAGTTGTAAATAAAGTGGATTATAAGCTTTCATTCCTAAACATACAAAACCATAATCAAATGGAATCTTACTTTCTTTTCCATCATTTTCAACAATAAAGTAATCTTCATGAACTTCTTTAAGTTTTGTTGATGTCATTTGTTTTTACATGATGTTTTTTCCATCATTTCTTTTGTTTGTGATTTTGTAACAGGATCAAGATCTCTTCCAATTTGATCCATCATTTCAATAATAGTAGGTGACGCTCCTCTATTAGCAAAATATTCAGCAACATCTAATCCTACTGCTCCTCCACCAACAATAACAATCTCTTTATTAGTTGCATCTTGAGGATAAAGCTCTAGATGATTCATAAATTTATCAATACTGCTTACTTTATTATTTTCTAAATCAATATTTTCTTTTAAACCTTGAATTGGTGGAAGTAAGGGTTTTTGACCCAGTCGCTACCACAATAATATCAGGTTTAAAATTATCAACAAAATCAACGGTTGCTTCTACTCCTTTTTTAAAATAAAGAGATCATGTAACTTTTCTGCTCTTTTTTTCTAAATACTTAGGAAAATGAGCTATTCTTGTTTTTCAGGTATTTGACTAATTTGTCTAGCTAAACCACCTAAAGTTTTTTCTTTTTCTATTAAAAATGTTGTACATCCTACTTCACTTGCTGTACAAGCTGCTTCAAGCCCCTGCTGTTCCTCCGCAATAACTACTACATTCGTTTTCTTATTTACTTTTTGTTTCTTATAAAAATCATCATAGAAAACATCTGGATTAACTGTACAACGGATTGGTCTATTTAATCCAATACGATGTCCTGCACATCAATATTACAAGAAATGCATTGACGAATTTCATCTATTTTTCCTGTTTTGACTTTATGAGGCCAACTTGGATCCGCAATTGTTTGACGACCCATCCCAATTAAATCAGCATCTTGGTTTTCAAGAAGATTTCACAAGCACTTTGAGGATTGCGAATATTTCCTGATGTCATGACTATTTTATCAGGAAAAGCTTCTTTAATAGCACGTGCCATATAACGACGCCATCCATCAGGATAATATGAAGCATCTATTTGTTTATGAATTGAATCACTTAATCCTGCAGAAACATCAATCATATCAACTTCTTTTTACAAAGTATTTAAGTAATTCAATGCTATCTTCTAATGTATTACCACCATCTAAAAATTCATCTGCAGAAATTCTTATAATAATAGGAAAACGTGGACCTACTACTTTTCTTACTTTTTCTACAATAATTTTAGCAAAACGTGCACGATTTTCTATATTTCCACCAAATTCATCCGTTCTATCATTCGTAAGTGGTGATAAAAATTGTGAAATTAAATATGAATGTCCTGCATGTATTTCAATGGCATCAAAACCTATTGTTTGTGCTCTTTTAGCTGAGGTTGCATAATCATCAGCGATACTATAAATTTCCTCAACTGATAATTTTCTTGGAATAGCACCGCCTTCTTTATTTGGTAAATTACTTGCAGAAACAGGTTGCATACCAATACGACTTTCCATGGCACTTGCTCCTGCATGATTTAATTGGATAGCAATTTTAGTTCCATATTGATGAATTGTCTCACATAATTTATAAAGTCTTGGTATATAATTATCAGCATCTATTCTAAGTTGTGTAGTTCCATTACTTCCCTCTGGATATTTCACACAAGCATTTTCAACAATCAAAAGCCCATAACCTCCTTGAGCTCTTCTTTCATAATAATCCATATGTAGAAAACTCATTTCTCCATTTTGTTCACCAAAATTAGTTCCCATAGGAGTCATGACTAATCTATTTTCTAATGTTAATCCATTAATTTCTATTGGTTCAAATAAGTTTTTTATATTGGTTCATTGATATCCCTCCACATATTATTCTAACAAATGAAAAAATAATAAAAAATAACAAAACCGTGATATATATCACGGCTTATAATACATGTACTGTAGACATATCATTCACCCCATTTTAGTAATTCTTTGACCTATTTTTAAGTAGATTAGTTCACCTATCATTCCGATACCTATCCCTGATAAAATACCAAATAACATTAAATATGGTAAATAATAAATAAATACAGAAGAATTAAAGAAAACACATAGCAACGAGTAGTTGTCCAATATTATGAAATACACCACCCATAATTGAAATAATAAGATGTGAAAATAGTTTTATTTTTATTAAATATAAACATTATGAATAATGATAAAATACCACCTGCTAAACTATAAAGAAACGTATAAAGATTTGTAAAAGCCATAGCTACAATCATAATTCTAAGTAATAAAACAATTAAAGCTTCTTTAAAACCAAAACATAAAAGCAACGTAAGGGTAACAACATTAGCAAGAAAGACTATCTTAGCTCCTGGAATTCCTAGATAAAAAGGAACTAGTGTTTCAATATAACTTAAAACAATTGCAATTGCACAAAACAAAGAAAGATAGCATAATTTTCTAATAGACTTTTCCATCTTGTACTTCCTCTTTTCCTTCTTTTATTTCTATTATTAAATGATGTGGTAAACAAATAATTGTTGATCCTTTTTTATCAATTGTTCCTTGTTTAATACATAAATGATCTGGACAAGTAGCTTGTATCATTTTTACTTTTTGATTTTTTATTTGAATCGTATTTTCTTGATCTATTTTTATGATTTGATCTTCATTTAAAGAATAATAACCATATTTTGATTATCTTTTGTTATTTCTATTAATTGACCTTGTTTTCTTGATTTAAAAAAATAATCCTCCAATGATTAAAAAATAAAATAACAATAACAATCAAATCATTTCTTAATGTTTTATTTTTCATTTTTTCACTCCATGATATAATAAGATAAAGGTGGTCTATATGAAAAAAATACTTATTTCTATCATTATTTTTTTCATTTTTATTATGTGGTTGTCAAAAACAACACCGCTATCTCATAAAGAATTTTGTTTAGATACAATTGTACAAATTACTTTGTATGATTCATCCTCTAAAAATATTTTTAAATAACTGTTTCAATTTATGCAAGAAGTATGAACTCGTCTTTTCAGCAAATAATAAAAGAAAGTGAACTCTATAAAATCAACCATGCTCATCATAAATTAGATGAACAACCTCTTTCTAAAGAACTTTTTAAAGTCATTAAAGAAGGTCTTTATTATAGTCAACTTTCTCAAGGTGCTTTTGATATAACCATTGGTTCTGTTTCTTCATTATGGAACTTTAAAAGAAAATAAACTTCCTGATGATCAACAAATTAAAAACTCATTTAAATGATATATCTTATCAAAATATTATATTAGATAATCAAAAATACGCTTTTAAATAAACAAACAATGATAGATTTAGGTGCGATAGCTAAAGGATATATCGCTGATCAAATTAAAAGTTATCTATTAAAAAATAAGGTTAACAGTGCTTTAATTAATTTAGGTGGTAATATTTTATGTGTTGGTCAAAAAATAATAATCCATTTTCTATAGGTATTACTGATCCTCAAAATACAAATCATTCAATACTTAGTTTAAATATTAATGATTTATCGATTGTAACAAGTGGAACGTATCAAAGATATATTGAAATTAATTCAAAAAAAATATCATCATATTTTGAATCCCTCAACTGGATATTGTTATGATACTGGTTTATCTTCTGTTTCTCTTATATCTAAAAAGTTCTTTACAAGGAGATGCTTTTAAGTACAGTTTGTTTTTGCTTTTAGGTAAAGAAAAAGGATTAGCATTACTCAATTCAATAAAAAGCGTTTCAGGATGTTTTATTGATGATCATAATCAAATAAGCTATAGTAAAAATTTTAAAAATATCTTTCAAATTAAAACTCCTTTTGGAGTTTTTATTCAATAATCTTTCTAGGACATTTTTTTTACATTTTCCACAATGAATACATTTTTGTATAATCGATATGTGCTAAAAAATCATCTACTGTAATTGCTTGCGTTGGACATACCTTTGTACATAGCATGCATCCAAGACATCCTGCTTTACAATTTTATTAACAATAGCTCCTTTATCATGACTATTGCATCTAACATGACTATTTGCTTCATAAGGTACCATTTTTCAATAAGATGTTGTGGGCAAAACATCCATACATTTTGACATGATTTACATTTATCCTGATCTACTTCAACAATACCATCAATAATATGAATAGCATCAAAAGCACAAGCTTTAACACAACTTCCATACCCAATACAACCAAAACGACACTTTTTATCACCACTACCAGGAACAATGGCGGCACTTAAACAATCATGAATACCATCATATTGATATTGTGTTTGAATTTGATCACAAGTCCCTTTACATTTTACATAAGCTACTAAATGTACATGATTTTCTACTTCTAGATGCATGATTTCACCTATTTTTTAGCAACTTCTTCGCCCCCAACAGGACATTGATTGATGGGTGCTTCTTTTTTAGCAATGGCACAAGCAAGTCCATCACATCCTGGATAGCCACAAGCACCACAATTATTACCTGGAAGAACTGCCCTTATTTTTTCTTCATTTTCATCCACTTTCACTTCAAATTTTATACTTGCTAGCGAAAAGTAAAATTCCAATCAGTAAACCTATTATTCCTACAACAAGAATTGAAATAATCATATGCATTCCTCCTAAATTAATCCTGAAAAGCCAATAAATGCAATTGCCATAAGACCGGCAGTAATTAAAACGATGGGTGAACCTTGAAGTACATGAGGAATATCATTATCAGCAATTCTTTCTCTTATACCAGCTAATATTGTAATAGAAATTGTAAATCCTAAAGCTGTTCCAAATCCAGCAACAACGCTTGTAATAAAATTATAATGATTTTGTACATTTGTTAAAGCAACACCTAAAACTGCACAATTTGTTGTAATCAATGGTAAGTAAACACCTAATGCATTATATAAAGCTGTTGAGTATTTTTTTAAAAACAATTCAACAAAGTTGTACTAAAGCAGCAATAATAAGAATAAAAGCTACTGTTTCTAAGTATTCTACATGTAATAAAACAAGTAAGCGATATAAAACGTGAGTAACTGCAGAAGCAATCGTAATAACAAAATAACTGCACCACCCATCGAAAGAGCTGTTTTTGTTTGTTTAGAAACGCCTAAAAATGGACATAATCCTAAAAATTGTGATAAGACAACATTATTAACTAAAGAGACACTAATGAGTGTTAATATAAGTGTTTTCATTTTTTATGATCCTCCTTTAACAAGGATTTATTAATTTGGCATTGACTACCATAACAATGTAAACAATCCCCTCCACATTTTAAAGATGAACTTTGTACATTTGTTGCACTAGGGAGCTTTAATTTATTTTGAATAGCTGTTAATAAAGCTAAGATAAAGAATGCTCCTGGTGCCATTACAAAAATATTAATTGGTTCAAAGGAAATAGGTAAAGTCATTGAAAATGCTGTTCCAGAACCTAAAATTTCCCTTACTAAACCTATTGAGGTTAATGCGAGAGTAAAACCTAACCCCATTCCTAATCCATCCATTATAGAAAGAAGCGGATTATTTTTAGAAGCAAAAGCTTCTGCTCTTCCTAAAATAATGCAATTAACAACAATTAAAGGAATATAAATACCTAATGTATCATATAATGAAGGAATATATGCTTGAAGTAGTAATTGAACAACTGTTGCAAGTGATGCTACAATCACTATATAAGCAGGTATTCTCATACGACTAGGAATTATTTTTCTAAGTGCTGAAATAACAAAATTCGACATAATTAAAACAGTCATAGTTGTAAGTCCCATTCCCATACCATTAATAGCTGATGTAGTAACAGCAAGTGTTGGGCACATTCCTAGCATTAAAATCAAAGTTGGATTTTCTTTTATGATTCCATTATATAAAAGGTTCTAAATATTTCTTCATATGCTCATCTTCCTTTCAACAGATCATAAAAATCTAATGCTGCATTAATTCCATTTGTCATTGCTTTAGAAGTAATGGTTGCTCCTGATAAAAGAATCTACTTCATCTTCATTTTGTTTACCATTTTTAACGACTTGAAATGATCTACTTTTTCCCCACATACTGATTTCTAAACTCTTCATTTTTAGCATTCATTCCTAATCCAACCGTCTCATCAATCGATAAGATTTCTACCCCTGTTATTTCTTTTTTGAAAATTAATACCAACAATTAACTCAATATCTCCGCCAAAGCCATCATGATCAACAACTTGAATAATATAGCCTATACCCTCTTTTTTGTTTAAAAGATTTTAAAGCTTTTTCAATTGTTATCCCATTTTTACCATAATTATTTTTTAATTGTTTAGCTAATTTATTGATTTCTTTTGAATTAATTTCTTTAAATGATGTTGCTTCTTTCATTACTTCTAAATAAGCTTCTTGTTGGCTTTGTTGAGCTTGTTTTGCAATAGGGCTCAGAGTAATTTGGTAAACATAACCTAAAACACCACCACATATGACCGTAATAATACATAAAATAAGAATATCTTTTATTATTTTCTTCATTGATAAACACCCGCCTTTTAAAGTTAATTTATCAATTAACGGAACAAGTAAATTAGAAATAATAATTGCATAAGAAACCCCTTCTGCACTAGTTCCAAAAAAACGAAATAATCCCGTTAAAACACCTAATAAAACTCCATAAATTATTTGTCCTTTTTGATCCATCGGACTTGTTACATAATCAGTAGCCATAAAGAATGCTCCAAAAATAAGTCCTCCTCCACAAAGCTCACAAGCTAAATAGTAAGAATCAAAAGAACATGGTGAAAATAATAATGTAAAAATAGCAAAAGTTATGATATAAGTCATTGGAATTGTTAATTTAATAACTCCTTTTTAATAATTAAATAAATTGCTCCTATAAGCAAAGCAATCGTAGAAGTTTCTCCAATTGTTCCAGCAGTATTTCCGATAAACATCCTTATTAAATCAAAGCTTTCTCCATTTTTTAAAATTGCAAGTGGCGTTGATGAAGTCATCCCGTCAAATACACAATTTGTCATTCTTCAGTAAAGGAAATCAATAAAAAACATCTTGCAGCTAACGCTGGATTCATAAAGTTTTGTCCTAATCCTCCATAAAATTGTTTAACCACAATAACAAAGAGAGACCACCAATTATTGGTATCCATAAAGGAACTGTTGATGGTAAATTTAAAGCAAGAATAAGTCCTGTGACAACTGCTGATAGATCTTTGATGGTAATTGTTTTTTCATAAAACGTTCATATAAATATTCTGCTAAAACACATGCTGTTATCGTTGTTACAATAATCAATAAAGCATTTATTTTAAATTGAATAATTCCAAATAAAGTAGCTGGTATTAAAGCAATAATGACATCTAACATAATAGAAGATGTTGTAACACGATCTTTAATATGCGGTGAAGCAGAAACATGTAGTAATTGATTCATGAATAACACCTACTTTCTTTTATTAATAGAGACTAAATATTTCATCTTCTTAAATGCCTGTGTCATATTTCTTTTTGCTGGACATGTATAGCTACAACAACCACATTCTATACATTCCATTCCACCATTTAAAATAAAGGCCTCTGTATCATTTTTTGTTGCTATTTGATAAAGTTTTTGAGGAACTAATAAACTCGGACACACGTCTTTACATCGACCACAACGAATACATGCAGAAGGTTCAAAAAGGGATACTTCATCTTGTACAAGTGCAAGTAAAGAACTTGATGTCTTAGTTACAGGTATATCTAAATGAATAAGGGCACTTCCCATCATTGGACCTCCACAAATAAGTTTTTGAACTTCAGATTTGAAACCTCCCTAATTGTTCAACAATCCATTTAAAACTCGTTCCTATAGGAACTTCAATATTGCTAGGTGTTATTCCATCACCCGAAATCGTCATTACTTTAGAAATTAAAGGTTGATTATAACGAACCGCTTGATTAATAGCAATCACTGTTGCTACATTATCAACAATACATCCTACATCTAAAGGAAGCATTTTAGAATTTAATGTCTTTCCTGTTAAAACCTTAACAAGCATTCTTTCTCCACCTTGAGGATATTTTGTTTTTAGTTCTTTCACAGCAATTCTTTTTTCATCTTTACACTTTTCTTTTAATAAATGAATAGCCTCTTTTTTATTATCTTCAATGGCAATATAACAAAAAGCTTTTTGGAAACATTTCTAATAGAACATGAATTCCTGCTATTAGTTCATCTGTTTTTCAAGCATCAAGCGATAATCACTTGTAAGATAGGGTTCACATTCCGCACCATTAACAATATAATATTGAACTTGATTTGAATCTTTAACAGATAATTTTACATGTGTAGGAAACCCTGCTCCTCCTAGACCAACTATACCTGCTGCCTTAATTCTTTCAATTTTTTTTTTCTTCATAAGTTAATTCTTGTTTATTATTATTATTTTCAACTTTTGATATAATCCATCATTAGCAATAACAATTGATTCTTGCATTTTCCCACTGACATCCATTCTTTCTTCTATTTTTTTTATACACTGAAACTGAAGAAATAATAGGACTTGAAACAAAAGCATCACTACAAGCAATAACTTGCCCAACTTTTTATCTCATCTTTTACTTTAACAATTGGTTGACAAGGTGCACCAATATGTTGTTTTAAAGGAATACAACTTCATCACTTGCTTTTATTTTAATAATAGGTAAATCCTTTGTATATTGTTTTTGATCTTTTGGATGTATACCTCCAATAAATGATTTTAAACTCATAACTTCCATCCCCTTTAACCTATTTTTTTGTCCTATTATTTTTCAAATTGAAAGCGTTTACAACAAGTTAAAAAATTAACTTGTTTTCTTTTGAAATATATGAAAATTATGTGATTTTAATCACATTTAAATATAAAAAAAGATAGCTTTCGCTATCTTAAAAATACTAATTTTGTTCATAAAATTCTTCATCATCTAACATTGCATAACACAAGTTGTTGTGCATCTAAATTTACTTTATGCATATTAACTGCTGTAATTTGTCTTCTATTATAAGTTGTGTAATAATAGATTCCTTTTTGACTATTCCAACATGAAGTATAAATTGTAATTTCATATTTACCATCTGCTACTTCACAACACCCTCTTGTTGTTCTACAGAACCTAAAATATGGAAAAATTGGTTAACACTATCTCTTTCATTATCTTTTGATTGTCCGTTCATTTTAGTAAATGCAACGCGTACAAAACGTGACACATTGAAGATAAATCACCAGGTAATCCAAGAGCTCCCATTCCTCTAGAATAGGATTTTAAATCCAATTGTTTAGAAAAAATAATTTTGTGGTTGTTTAGGTGATAAAGACATATAATTATTTAAATTAAATAATTGTTTATCAAATGAAGGATTGTTTGTAAGAACACCGACTGGATTTTCATAGATTTTTTAATCCTTCTTCGACTGATTCAACAGTTATACATCCACTTTGATCTGCAATGATCCAATGTAATGATGCGGCCGGTAAATGTTCATTATAAGGTGTCTTCACTAAATTGATTGTTTGAATAAGTTGTTTAGCTTCTTTAAGCGTTGAACATTGACTTAAAAACCCAAGGAATAATTCATATTGAGCAACGTTGACTGCTCCTTCTTTAACCTCTTGATAACAAGCATTTCCGACAAAAATTTAATCCTGCCATTCCTAAACCTTTTTCATTAACAGCATCATAGTATAATGGATAATCTTCAACTACATGAGCCATACCAATCATGGCATAATGTTCAATATTTTTAATCCATGTCTATATTGTAAAGGGTAGTTTCTTGGCATAATTGCTATTTTTTCACCATAGGAAAATTCATAATCTAAAAAAGTTCTACCCATATAAAAATCTTTTGTTTGATAAGTTGCTGCTGTACACATATAAAATCTCTCCTTCTTTTCATTGTTTTGCTATTATATAGTATAACCCATTTATTTTTCATCTTTATGAATTAGAAAAGAAAAACACTCCTAGAGTGTATTTCGAATATTATTTAACTTCAACAAGTTCTAAATAGCTTGTTGCTCCTTTAATACCTGGGTACCACCAGTTACAATGATTTTTTTCTCCTGGTTTAACACCATTTTCTCTAGCAATAATACTTGCATAATCAATCATTGAAATACGTGAATTTAATGGTTTACAAGGAACAGCTTTAACACCCCAGTTTAAAGCTAATGCTTTACTGTTTTTATAGATGGAGTTGCTGCTATAATACGAGATTTTGTACGATAACGCGCCATTTTACGAGCAGTAAATCCTGATTCTGTAAAGGCTATAATCGCTGCTACATTAAATTTATAAGCAATTTCAGCAACTGACATACAGATAGCTTCACTTGTATCATCTGGTGCTGTACGAATAGCTTGTCTTTGTAAGCTTTGATAATCCAAAGTTCCTTCTGTTTTTAAAGCAATTTTAGACATCATCATGACTGCTTCTTGAGGATATAATCCACTTGCAGATTCACCAGATAACATGATTGCATCAGTACCATCATAGATTGCGTTTGCAACGTCAGATACTTCAGCACGTGTTGGTCTTGGGTTTTCTTGCATACTATCTAACATTTGAGTAGCAGTGATAACGATTTTACCACGTTGTTTACATTTTTTAATTAATTGATTTTTGAATTAAGTGGGACATCTTCAGCAGGGAACTTTCTACACCTAAGTCACCACGAGCAACCATGATACCATCAGCAATATCAAGATATTTCATCAACGTTTTTCAACACCTTCTTGATTTTCAATCTTAGCTAAAATTTGAATATCATTTCTACCATTTTCAATTAATAATTTTGATATCAATAATATCTTGTGCTCTTCGACAGAATGAAGCGCTACATAATCAAAGGTTGACCTGCTCAAATGTTAAATCTGAAATATCTTTAGGTGATAAATAATCAAATCTAATTTGATACCTGGAACATTGATTCCACGTTTATTTTTTACTTCTCCATCATTTGCTGCAACACAAACAATATCAGTTCCTTCAATATGATCAACTAATAATTCTACTTGACCATCGTTTACTAAGATATAACCACCAGGTTTAACATCTTTATATAAATCTTTATAAGTGATTGTAAATCTTTCACTTGTACCTTCAATATCTTCTACACAAATAATAGAAGTTTTTGCCCTTTTTTAAAAGTAGTTTTACCACCAACAAAAATCACCTGTACGAATTTCAGGTCCTTTTGTATCTAATAAAATAACAACATTTGTAGATAATTCTTTATTAATTTCTAATAATGTAGTAATTTTTCTGCATGTTCTTCATGTGTTCCATGTGAAAATTTAATCTCATGACATTCATTCCAGCTTTTACTAATTTTGTAAGCATTTCTTTGCTTTCAGATGCTGGTCCTACAGTACATACAATTTTGTTTTTTGACATAATCTCGTTTTTTCTTCATAACTTTTGCCTTCCTTTACTCTCTACAATTTTAAGTATAAACCTATTTTTTTTACTTTAACAATGGTCAAAAATGATAATAAGTACATCCATTGAAAATATTTACTTTAATGTAAATTTGTTACATCTATTTATATGATTTATCAAAAACAAGAAAATATTTTTTCTATTAAAAAACCTTTTAAAAGTAAACTCTAAAAGGTTTAAATATTATTATTCAAAATAATCTTTACTATGATGTACTGCAATTTCTAGAGGTAAAAGTTTCTAATAATTCTGGTAATTTTTTCTTCAATGATCACTTCTAAATGATGCCCTGGATCTATTAATAAACAATCATGATCTATCGCATATTTAGCATGACGATATTTAGTATCACCTGTAATATAACAATCTACTTGATCAGCAAGAATTTCTAAGTCGTCTGCTGCACTTCCCCCGCAAATAACAATTGTATGTATCATTTTATTTGTATTTTTTACTATATTTTAAATGTTCTATATGAAAAATGTCTTTTACTTTTTCAATGAAATCTTTTCCATTTATAGCTTCATTTAAAATAGCTTTCTTTCCAACTTCATAATGATCATAACAAGTAACATCATGAACACCTAACTTTTGAATCAACCAATCATTCATTGAAATACCATTTTGTCCTCGATCTAAACATGTGTGTAAACTATAAACAACAATATCATGTTTCATGGCTGTTGAAATAAATTTTCCTTGATGTAAAGAAGTATCTAAATTTTAATCTTTTCTAATAAAAAGGATGATGTGTAATTAACATTTGACAATTATTTTCAATACAGGCTTGTAATGTTTCATTATCAGCGTTTAAAAAGCAATATAAACTTTTTTAACTTCCTTTTCTCTACTTCAATTTGTAGACCACAGCAATCAAAATCCATTTGAAGATTTAAAGGAAAATATTTCTCCAAATGATTCATAATTTCATAAGCTTTCATTAAGTTCACCTTCAATTAATTGTTTTTTTTTTCTAATTCTAAATATCTTGGATGATTTGATGGCAAATCTTTCATAATCTTTAAATATGTTTGATATTGTTTTTTTGCCAATAACGAATAAATAATTCATCTTTATTTTTTTCTTAAAACTGGACCAAACATCATATCTTCTTGATTATATTGAATATCTTGATTTCTATTTTCTACAACCATCATTTCATAAATATGATGACCATCTTTAATCATCTTTTCATCAACAATTTTAAAATGATTTTTAAATAAATATTTTCTTAGATGATCCGTATTAGCGTTAGGTTGTAAATAGAATTGTTTAACTTTGTTTAAATACGCTTTATTTTTTCTAATATTTCTACAATTAGAAATGATCCCATTCCAGCAATCGTTACCATATCAACTTCTTTATCAAGAATAGGATCTAATCCATCTCCTAATAATGCTTCTACATTTTCTTCAAAATGATATTGCTTAATAGTAGAAAGTGACGCCGCAAAAGGACCTTTGCGACATCACAGGCATAAGCTTTATCTATAATATTTTTTTCAATTAAATAACATGGCAAATAAGCATGATCTGTTCCAATATCTGCCAAGATATTTCCTTTTTATGTTTTTCTACCAAATAAGCAAGTAATTCTAATCTTTTTGATAGTTTCATTAACGATCTAAGAAATCCTTTAATCTTTTAGAACGAGATGGATGTTTTAATTTTCTTAATGCTTTTGCTTCAATTTGACGAATACGTTCACGTGTAACGTTAAATTCACGACCTACTTCTTCAAGAGTTCTTGTTCTACCATCATCTAATCAAAACGAAGTCTTAAAAACTTTTTCTTCACGATCAGTAAGTTCTAATAAAACATCATTTAATTCATCTTTTAATAATTCATTTGCTGCATAATCATTTGGTGACATAGCGCCTTCATCTTCAATAAAATCACCTAAATGAGAATCATCTTCTTCACCGATAGGTGTTTCTAATGAAACAGGTTCTAAAGAGATTTTTGAATTTCACGTACTTTTCTGGTGTCATACCATCCATTTTTTCAGCAATTTCTTCAGCAGATGGTTCTCTACCTAATTCTTGAATTAATTGTCTTTGAATACGTGTTAATTTATTGATTGTTTTTCTACCATGTGTACTGGAATACGAATTGTACGGGCTTGATCGGCAATCGCACGGGTAATGGCTTGACGAATCCACCAAGTCGCATAAGTTGAGAACTTAAATCCTTTTGTATAATCAAATTTTTCTACTGCTTTAATTAACCCCATGTTTCCTTCTTGGATTAAATCTAAGAATAACATTCCACGTCCAACATATCTTTTAGCGATGGAAACAACTAATCTTAAGTTTGCTGCAGCAAGTTCTTTTTTAGCTTGTTCATCTCCTTCAAGAATTCTTTTAGCTAATTCAATTTCTTGATCATGATTTAATAATTCAACTCGCCCAATTTCTTTAAGATACATTTTTACAGGATCATTAATTTTAACATTACTTCCAAGTTGAGTGCTTTCGCTTTCTTTATCATCATCATGTTCTTGATACATATGTAATGTATCCCTGTCATCATATCGAAATCACCATCAAAAATCTAAATCAGGAGTATCGTCTGCATCATCTATATCAAGGTCTAAATCATCATCCATTGCAGGAACGCCTGCAAGTAACATATCATCATCTACATCTAATGAATCTAAATCATCAGAAATGGTAATTTGATTTTGTTGAATATATTCAAGTAATTCTTCTGCGAGTTCATCACTTAAATCATAATTCATTAAATATTCATCAATTTGTTCTTGGGTTAATACATTGTTATTGTTTTTTTTGCTTCATTTACAACTAATTTTTAAATCATCAAATGAAACTGCTTGTACTTTTTTCTTTGCCATAGTTTACTCCTTATCTTTTGATTCTATAATTTCTTGAAGAATTTTTTGCTTGTTGACGAGGATCATATGTTTGTGATAGCTCCTGTTCAAGTTGTTTAATTCGTTCAATTTTAAGTTTTTTTCTTGTATTATTTTGATATAATCATCAATTGCTTGATTTGATTCTAATTGAGGTAAATGTAAAGATGATATTTCTAAAATTCTTTTAACAATATCTTGATCATCAATCATATTAATCAAATCAGCAACTTCTAAAATGACGTACTGGCGATAATAATCAATAATATAGGAAGCAATTAAGCGATTAACTTTATCATACATATAGCCTGCTTTTTGCTTCATATTCCATCGCATACTTTTTATCCTGCATCATATAATATAACAAATCTCTTTCAGCCTTTTGATACTTATCAATCAATCTTGAAACATGATCATAAGTCACTGGTCTAAAAGGTATTGGTTTTTTACAAGAGTTTGTTGACTCATTAAATGATGAATTGTTTCTTTAGAAAATCCTGATTTTTTTTCAAGTTGACCAATATAATAATCTTGATCAACAATATCATCCAATTGCATGATGACTTTAACCATGGATTCTAAATAATTTTTTCGATCTTCATAATTATCAACATTGATACGTTCATAATAATAATTTAATTTAAACTCAACAGCACTTATTGGATTTTTAAAGAGTGCTATTAATTCATCTTTCCTTTAGCTTCTAGAAATTCATCTGGATCCATTGCATCAGGAATAACCACGATTGATGTATGAAATCCTTCATTATTTAAAAGCATCCACACATTTTATCATCGCATTTTTCCAGCTTGATCACCATCAAGACATAAAACAATATCATTTGATAATCGTTTTAACATTTTTAAATGTTGTGAAGTTAAAGCTGTTCCCATAATTGCGACAGTATTTTTAATACCCGCTTTATATAATGCTATTACATCCATAAAACCTTCTAGAACAATAACTTTACCTTCATTTCTAACATCATTTTTTATACGATGGTAATTGTATAAGGTCTCTCCTTTAATAAAAATTTTAGATTCAGGAGAGTTCATATACTTGATTCTTTTTTGATTTTTGATAGATACGACCACTAAAGCCAACAACACGTCCTTCACTATTATGTAAAGGAAACATAATACGATTGGAATAGCGATCATATCCCACTTCAGATTCTATAACAAGTCCTGATTCATAAGCTTGCATTCTTGAAAAACCAGATTTTTCAAAAGCTTTTTAATAAAATATTTTGTTCCGGTGCATAACCAATTTCAAAATAGTCAATAATATCTTTAGATAAATGTCTTTGACTTAAATAACTATTTGCTTCTAAAGCAAGCTTTGTCGTTAAATAATGTTTATAAATACGATTAGCTTCTTCATGCATTAAATAGTATGGTTCTAATTCTTGATCTACATGTGGTTTTTCTTCATAAAATGTAAAATCACCTAAATCAACATTTCCCATTTGAGCCACCATTTTGACAGCTTCCATAAAGGAAATTTTTAAGTAATCTTGTAAGAAAGTAAACACATTTCCACCGTGTGAACATACAAAACATCTATAGATCTGCTTTTCAGGTGAAACAGACATTGATGGATGATCATCATTGTGAAATGGGCACCTTGCTAAATAATTACGTCCTCTTCTTTCTAAAGGAAGATAATTGCCAATAACATCAACGATATCAACGCTTTGTCTTATTTCATTGATTTTTTCATTTGAAAGTCTTGGCATAATAATCTCTTTATTAGAATGTAATTTTATCTTGAATATAACCTACTAATTGATCAATTGGTAAACGTACTTGTTCCATGGTATCTCTATCACGAACAGTAACAGCATTGTCTTCCATTGTATCAAAATCAACAGTCACACAATATGGTGTTCCAATAGCATCTTGACGACGATATCTTTTACCAATTTGACCTGCAACATCAAATTCAACAGAGAAATGTTTAGCAAGTGTTGCATAAACTTCTTCAGCTTTATCACTTTGTTTTTTAGTAAGTGGTAAAACTGCTACTTTATATGGTGCAATGGCAGGATGTAATTTCATCACTGTTCTTGTATCTCCATTTTCTAATGTTTTTTTTCTTGATAACTATCACAGAAAATAGATAAAATAAACGGTCTGCCCCTACAGATGGTTCAATAACATATGGAATATATTTTTCATTTGTTTGAGGATCTAAATATTCTAAAGATTTTTTAGAATGTTCCATATGACGAGATAAATCATAATCTGTACGGTCTGCAATACCCCCATAATTCACCCCATCCAAATGGGAATTTATATTCAACATCACATGTAGCCTTAGAATAGAAAGATAATTCTTCTTTTCATGATCTCTGAATTTTAAATTTTCTTCTTTTAATCCTAAGTCTAATAAGAATTTTTTACAATAAGCTTTCCAATAATCAAACCATTCTAAATCAGTATCTGGTTTACAAAAAGAATTCTAATTCCATTTGTTCAAATTCTCTTGTTCTAAAAATAAAGTTACCTGGTGTAATTTCATTTCTGAATGATTTACCAATTTGACCAATACCAAATGGTACTTTTTTACGAGAAGTTCTTTGAATATTTTTAAAGTTTACAAAGATTCCTTGTGCAGTTTCTGGACGTAAATAAACAACAGATTTATCATCTTCAACAACACCCATATGTGTTTCAAACATTAATTTAAATTGTCTAACATCAGTGAAATTACTTTTTTTCCACAGTTAGGACAAACAATATTATGTTCTTTAATATAAGACATTGTTTGTTCATTAGACCAACCTTCACTATGTACAGAAGGATCATATGCTTCAATTAATTTATCTGCACGATGTCTTGTTTTACATTCTTTACAGTCAATTAACGGATCAGAGAAACCACCAACATGTCCTAAGAAGCTTCCCATACCTTTGGATTCATGAAAATAGCTGAATCTAAACCAACGTTATAAGGAGATTCTTGAATGAATCTTTTTCCACCATAAACGTTTAATATTGTTTTTCATTTCAACCCCTAATGGTCCATAATCCCAAGTATTTGCTAGTCCATCATAGATTTCTGAACCTTGATATACAAAACCAGTTGATTTTGCATGATTTACTAATTTATCCATATCTTTAGTTGCCATAATTTTCTCCTTTTTACGATATAAATGAATAAAGACTTGGCTTTCCAAGTCTTCTATCTTCCTTTTTCGCGTACAAAATAAAATACCCTTATAGTGGATATTTGTCAACCAACTATAAAGGGTACTATATATAAGTTCTTTCGTCTCAACCAATGCATAATATCATGATAGACATCTCGATAATTATTATCATGTAAAATATCTTGTTTTTTATTATCATAAATCTTATATTGGAATCTTTTAGACCATTTCCTTTTAATATTTGATAAAGTTTTATAGTATCTTTTCCATTTTTAGTAAGATTATCAAAACCACCTGATAATAAATAAACAGGTAAATAATCAGGTATATGTTTTAGATGATCTTCATCACTTACATATTTTATGTATTCAATATATCATGATAGGCTTGATTTGTATAAACAAAATCACTTAAAGGATCTTCTTGATAAAGCTGTACTTCTTTTTGATTACTCATTTTAAACAACCATTTAAATTTTTTTGTAAAACAAAATCAACTGCTTTTTTTTTACTCTTGAACGATTCATTTGTCCATGTAGTAAAATATTTAAATCAACAATCGTTTTTCATACGATAATAAAAATTATTTTACCATACATGTTCCAAGCATTATCATTCCATTAATATAATTTCATACGTCATGGCATATTTAAATAATACGAGCGAACCAAAATCAACACCAATCATAAAATAAGGAAACTTCATATCTTTAGCGATAATATGTCTTAAACGTTGCATATCTTCAATCAAAAATCAAGCGCATTTCCGCTTCCAAAATAGCCTTTTGTTCAAAATGATAAAAGTGATTTACCATGCCCAGGAAAATCAGGCACGACTACAATAAAACCTTCATGACTTAAATATTCCGCAAATTTTTGATAACGGTCTGAATGTTCACATAATCCATGATGAAGTTGAATGATTCCTCTTATATCTTAATATCACATTTGGTTGATAAATATCAAATTTAATATGTGTTTGTGTTAAGGAGGTATACGTTTCTGTAAGTTTCATCATTTATGCCCCCTGTGTATAAGATCTGTTATAGTTTTGCCTTTTTACGTGGTTTAATCAGGCATTTTTTACCAAATCCAATCAAATCTTTTCGATTAGCTTTGACTCAAGGCTTCATATACAAGGTCATAGTTTTTAGGATTCTTATATTGAATCAAGGCTCTTTGCATCGCTTTTTCTTTAGGATCTTTTGGCACATAAACAGGTGTCATATCACGAGGATCCAACCCTGTATAATACATCGTTGTTGAAAGTGTTCCTGGTGTTGGATAAAAATCTTGTACTTGTTCTGGTTGATGATGAATATCTCTTAAATATTCCGCCAGTTCGATAGCATCTTCTAAACGGCATCCTGGATGAGAGGACATTAAATAAGGCACTAAAATTGTTTTTTATTATATTTTTCATTAATACGATAATATTTATCAACAAATTTTTCGTAAAAGCCCACGTCTTGGTTTGCCCATCTTATCTAAAAGCATGATTACTGATATGTTCAGGGGCAACTTTTAATTGTCCTGAAATATGATGTTGAACAAGCTCTTCAAAAAATGATCATTTTTATCATACATGAGATAATCGTAACGAATTCCTGAACGTACGAAAACTTTTTAACGTTTGGAAGCTGTCTTAATTTTTTCAAAGTAATGATAAATAATCTTCATGATCAACTTTTAAATTTTTACAAGGTTCTGGCCATAAGCATTGTTTTAGTAGGACAAGCCCCTTTGGTTTTTTGTTTATCACAAGCAGTATCTCTAAAGTTAGCTGTTGGGCCACCAACATCATGAATGTATCCTTTAAAATCAGGATCCCAAACCATTTTATTTGCTTCTGCAATAATTGATTCATGACTTCTTGCTTGAATAATTCTTCCTTGATGGAACGCTAAAAGCACAGAAATTACATGATCCAAAACACCCTCTATTTGAAATAAGTGAGAATTTAACTTCATCAATAGCTGGAACGTGTTGATAACTTGGATGATAATCACGATTGTAATCATAACCATAAGCTCTATCGAATTCTCTTTGGGTAAGTGGTCTATTCGGTTTTATTTTGAACCACATACCATCCTTGATAAGGTTCAACTAAGATTTTAGCATTATAATGATCGGTATTTAAATATTGTTTTTGGAAAGATTCAGCGTATTTTCTTTTATGTTGTAATTTCTTCTGTAACTAGGAAGCATTATATAATCAGCTTCATTTAAATCATCGATATTTTTTGTTTTATAAACTGTTCCATCTAAATACGTTAAATATTTAATATCTAACCCACTATCTAATGCTTCTGCAACTTCAATAATACTGTTTTCTCCCATTCCAAACATTAATAAATCTGCATTGGCATCAATAATAATCGATTTTCTAACCTTATCACTCCAATAATCATAATGAGCTAAACGTCTAAGAGAAGCTTCAATTCCTCCAATTAAAATATTAGCATCAGGAAATGCTTGTCTTGCCATTTGACTATAAACAATCACTGCTCTATCAGGTCTTTTTAAAAACCTTCGCCACCTGATGTATAAGAATCTTTATGTCTTCTTTTTTTAGAAACAGTATAGTGATTGACCATTGAATCAATATTTCCTGAAGAAATTAAAAAACCAAACGAGGTTTCCCCCAAATTGCCTAAATTCTTCTACCTTATGCCAATCTGGTTGCGATAAAAAAGCAACCTTAAAAACCATTTGCCTCTAATGTACGACAAATAATAGCTGCTCAAATGAAGGGTATCTACATAAGCATCACCACAAATATAGACAAAATCTACCTCTTGCCATCCTCTTTCTTCCATTTCTTTTCTATTTATCGGTAAAATTGTCCCATCTATAAATCCTCCCTTACTTTTGTTTCTATTATAGTCAAAATATGTTTATAAAAAAAGACAAAAGTGTCTACTTTTGTCATATTTTTGAAAGACTTTCATTTGAATTTGTTTTAAATAAAATCCCTGTCATCTCATCAACATAATAATCCATAATTTCCATTAATAAATCAATAGATTCATCCGGTACTTTAAGTTGATCAATAGAATCAATCGTTAATTTATTAATATGACGAAAAGCCTTTAATGTTACCTTATCTAATTGTTTATCATGAAGTGATAAACAATCATGACAGACAAAGCCCCATCTTCTAAACTGATTCCTGCTATATGATCTTGTCTTAAACATCTTACACAGCCATCAACTTGTAAAGCCATCCCGCATCTTTTTTAAAATAAATGCATTATATAATAGATAAACCAATGGATAGGGATAACCATGATTTAGAGCATCTAATGTTTTTTTAAAGTATCAAAGATTTCTAAATCCGGTTGATTATCCTCTTCATTCTTTAAAACAAATTCCATAAAATAACTTGCATACGCTTTCTAATTCAAGATTTTCTTTAATATAGCGATAAAAATCAACCGAACTTGCTTTAATCATCGTTGATAAACCATTTCTAGGTATAAAAGTAAACTCTGAAAGTGTAAGACTTTGACAAGCCGAAGCATTTTTACTTTTTAATTTTTTTACACCCCGAGCAATCAAAGTCATTTTCCATAATCTTTAAAATACACAGTGACTAAAGAATCACTTTCTTTATAAGGATGCGTCTTTAAAACAATACCTAAAGAAACAACTTCTGCTTTTTTTAATAGTCATCTTCGTTATAACCAAATTCTTTTAAATATTTTTGTTTATTACGCCAATTATTTTCAACTTTAACAAATAATTCCAAATGCACTGTTGTTTGTAAAAACGTTTTCATTTCTCTTTGTGCATTTTGACGAATTTTTTGATCATACCCTTGTTTACCAATCAAAATACCCTTTTGAGATTTACGATCGACAACAATTGTCGCAATAACTTCTACACTGCCATCCTCTTCCAAGCCATTCTTTCAACAACGATTGCAACACTATGAGGAACTTCTTCTCTTGTAAAATAAAGAATCTTTTTCTAATAAATTCAGCCATCACAAATCTTTCTGGATGATCTGTCATTTGATCTTTTGGATAATACATCATTCTTCATTTAAATATGTTTTAATTGTAGAAATCAATGTATCCACATTTTTGATCTTCTAAAGCTGAAATAGGAATGATTTCTTTAAAATCAAAAAGTTCTTTCCATTCTGTTAATTTTTTAAACTTCATCTTTTAGAAACAAGATCACATTTATTAAGTAAAAGGAAAACCGGTCCATCCGTTTTAATCTTTCAATAATAAAACGGTCTCCTCTACCAATCGTTTCATTTGCTGGTGCAATAAATAAAACCATATCCACTCCATAAATACTATTTAAAGCCGTCGTATTCATAAAGTTTCCTAAACCATCTTGAGGTTTATGGATTCCTGGTGTATCCATAAAATGATTTGTGCTTCATCATCTGTATAAATACCTTGAATTGTATTACGTGTTGTTTGAGCAACATCTGACATGATTGCAAGCTTTGTTTTTTTAATATTTGATTTAATAAGGTAGACTTTCCAACATTTGGACGTCCTACAATACTGACAAATCCTGATTTAAAACTCATAAACTCTCTCCTATCAATACCATTGGTAATAATTCACCAATTGTATGTTTTTTTCTACTTTTTCTTGATTTTGCTAGAAAGATGGGCATCTCTAAATCAACAAGTTCTGATAATACTTGGCGACATGCCCCACATGGAGAAGCAATCGGACTACAATCAGCAACAATTGCTAGTCCAATAATATCTTCTTTGCGATAACCTTTACAATAAGCGCCAAAGACAGCATTTCTTTCTGCACACATTGTTGACCCATAAGCAGCATTTTCAATATTACATCCTTGAACAAATGTTCCATCTTTTAAAGCAATACAAGCTCCTACTTTAAAATGACTATAAGGAACATACGCATTTTCTCTTGCTTTCCAAGCTAAATCGATTAATTTATTTTGGTCCATATTATTTCCTTTCAATATTTAAAGCATTCAATATTTCTTTTTTGTCTTGAAAACATCACTTTTTTCATCCTCTTCATTCATATGATCAAATCAAGCAAATGTAATAAACCATGTGTAAATAAAAACACATTTCTCGATAAAATGAATGACCATATTCTTCTGCTGCTTGCATTTTAGCATGATCAATTGAAATAAAAATATCTCCTATTTCTCTTGGCATACCTTCA
>VOFB01003722.1_pt1 | contig 32977 bp, 36 predicted proteins | sample 5384141 | NCBI WGS metagenome assembly VOFB01 (sample SAMN12384721, study PRJNA508395) | human gut metagenome | isolation source: healthy gut A | host: Homo sapiens | reverse complement strand
ATACGGACCAGGCGCCATCCATCTTGTCGGACACGACAACGCCGACGCGGGTCTTTCTCAGATTACGTTCTTCCATCGTTTAACCTCCTTACTGCTTCTCAGCCAGAACGGTCATCACACGGGCGATGTCCTTCTTGACTGCTTCGATGCGGCCGGGGTTCTCCAGCTGGTTGATGGCATGCTGGAAGCGCAGGTTGAACAGCTCAGCCTTCAGATCGACCAGCTTGCTGGTCAGCTCTGCGGTCTGCATTTCGCGGAGTTCATTAGCCTTCATTGGTGCCATCCTCCTTCACGGAGTCCTCACGGACTGCAAATTTGCACTTGATGGGCAGCTTGTGCATAGCCAGGCGCAGAGGGGAAGATCTTGATCCACACCTTGCCGCCACGCTTGATGTAACGAGTCATGGCAACACGAGCAGCCTCGATCTGAGTGGAAGAGATCCATGCCGGCTCCAGAGCAACAAGGCCGTACTGGCCCTGGCACACCACGTTGCCGCGGGTAGCCTTGCCGGTCATGCGGCCGCGCTGGACGCGGCGGTACTTAACACGCTTAGGCAGTAACATTACTTGTTGCCTCCTTCCTTCTTCTGAGCGTTCTTAGCGCTCTTCAGGACCTCGCCCTTGTAGACCCAGACCTTGACGCCGATGCGGCCGTAGGTGGTAGCAGCCTCAGCGAAGCCGTAGTCGATGTCGGCACGCAGGGTCTGCAGGGGGATGGTGCCCTCGTGATAGCTCTCAGTACGAGCGATATCAGCGCCGCCCAGACGGCCGGAGCACATAGCCTTGATGCCCTTAGCGGGAACGGTGGAACGATCGCGGGGGCTCATAGCATTGCGCATGCACTGCTTCATGGCACGGCGGAAGGTCACACGGTTCTCCAGCTGACGAGCGATATCCTCAGCAACCAACTGAGCGTTGGTAGCAAGCGCTCTTGACCTCGATGACGTTGACGATCACAGTCTTGCCATACTCCTTGGTCAGCTTGTTCTGCAGAGCAACGCGCTCCTCACCGCCCTTGCCGATGACCATGCCCGGCTTAGCGCAGTAGATGTTGACAGTCACGCGAGGAGCGGAAGTGGAAGGATCCACAGTACGCTCGATCTCGATCTTGGGGACACCAGCGTCCTTCAGCTGAGCCTTCAGCTCAGTGCGGATCTTGTGATCCTCGACGAGGTTATCGCTGAAATCCTTCTTGGAGGCAAACCAGCGGCTGTCCCAGTCTTTAATAACGCCGACACGAATGCCGTGCGGATTTACTTTCTGGCCCATTGTTTTCCCTCCTTACTCTTTCTCTTTCAGAACAACGGTCATGTGGCTGGTGCGCTTCAGGATGCGGTAGCCGCGGCCCTGTGCACGAGGCATCATGCGCTTCAGCGTGGGGCCGGGGCACACGTAGCACTCAGCAACGTACAGATTGTTCTTGTCCATATTGAAGTTGTTTTCCGCATTTGCGGCTGCAGACTTCACCAGCTTCAGAAGGGGCTCACAAGCGGCCTTCGGGGTGTACTGCAGGATTGCCAGCGCTTCGTCCAGGGGCTTGTTACGGATCAGGTCCATAACGATAGACACCTTACGGGGACTAATGCGGGCATAACGAAGAATTGCCCGAGCTTCCATGTTGTGTTCCTCCTTCTCTTATTTCGAATTACCGGTGTGGCCCTTAAAGGTACGGGTGGGAACGAACTCACCCAGCTTGTGGCCAACCATGTCCCCGGTCACGTACACAGGCACATGCTTGCGGCCGTCGTGGACGGCAAAGGTGTGACCAACGAATTCGGGAAGATCGTGGAGGCGCGGCTCCAGGTCTTGATGACCTGCTTCTTGCCGGAAGCGTTCATAGCTTCAACGTGCTTCAGAAGAGCAGCCTGGACGAAAGGACCTTTTTTAATGCTTCTACCCATTGTCTTAAACTCCTCTCTTACTTACCTGCACGCTTCACGATGAGCTTATCGGAGCGCTTATGATGCTTGCGAGTCTTGAGACCCAGAGCAGGCTTGCCCCAGGGAGTCATAGGACCGGAGTGGCCAACAGGTGCGCGGCCCTCGCCACCGCCGTGGGGGTGGTCGCAGGGGTTCATGACGGTACCACGGCTGCCGGGACGGACGCCCATGTGGCGCTTACGGCCAGCCTTGCCGAGGTTGACGTTCTCGTGGTCGATGTTGGAGACCTGGCCGACAACTGCGGTGCAGTTGAAAGGCACATTGCGCATCTCGCCAGAGGGCAGACGGACCAGAGCGTAGCCATTCTCCTTTGCCATCAGCTGAGCCATGTTGCCAGCGGAACGAACCAGCTGAGCGCCGCGGCCGGGATACAGCTCGATGTTGTGGATGATGGTACCAACGGGGATGTTCTCGAAGGGCAGGCAGTTGCCGGGCTTGATGTCGGCGCCCTTGCCGCTGATGACAACATCGCCGACCTTCAGGCCGTCGGGAGCGATGATGTAGCTCTTGAACGCCATCGGTGTACTCGACCAGAGCGATGAATGCGCTGCGGTTCGGATCATACTCGAGAGTCTTGACGGTAGCGGGGATATCGGTCTTCTGACGCTTGAAGTCGATGACACGATACTTGGTGCGGTTGCCGCCGCCCTGATGGCGGACGGTGATACGACCGGTATTGTTGCGGCCGCTGTGCTTCTTCATGGGCTCCAGCAGGCTGCGTTCGGGGAGCGACCTTGGACAGGACGCTGTAATCCGTGACGGTCATGCCGCGGCGGCCCGGAGTAGTGGGGCCATACTTTTTGATAGCCATTGTGCTATTCTCCTTTGTTTATCTTATGAATTATTATCGGGGTCATATCCCCATAGAGGAACCCTCGGTGGGTTCTATCAGACCATGCTGTTGAAGAACTCGATCTCCTTGGAGTCCTTGGTCAGGGTCACGATCGCCTTCTTGGAAGCGGCGGTGTAACCAGCATGCATACCCTGGCGGCGGAAACGGCCACGCACGGAGACGGTGTTGACCTTGGCGACCTTAGCGCCGGGGAACAGGACCTCGACTGCCTGAGCGATCTCGACCTTGGTAGCATCGGTAGCGACCTTGAAGGTGTACTTCTTATCAGCGATGCCGGCCATGGAGTTCTCGGTAATGACCGGCTTCAGGATAATATCATGTGCGGTTTTCATTAGCCAAGCACCTCCTCGAGCTTCTTAGCTGCGTCGACGCTGATGATCAGCTTGTCGGCGTTCAGCACATCGTAGGTGTTCACGCTGCCTGCAAAGGTGGTCTTGACACCGGCAATGTTGCCAGCGCTCTTGACGAACTTTGCATCGACGGTCTCATTGACCAGCAGGTTCTTCTTGCCAGCGCCAACAGCGTTCAGCATTGCAACCACAGTCTTGGTCTTGTACTCGTCGCAGGTGAACTTATCAACAACGACCATGTTGCCATTGGCAGCCTTGTCAGACAGAACGCTCAGCAGAGCCAGGCGCTTGACCTTGTTGTTGATGTGGTAGTTGTAGCTGCGGGGCTTGGGGCCCAGAGCGACGCCGCCGTGAGTCCACTGCGGTGCACGGATGGAACCCTGACGAGCGTGGCCGGTGCCCTTCTGGCGCCAGGGCTTCTTGCCGCCGCCGGAAACTTCCATGCGGATCTTGGTGTTCTGGGTGCCCTGACGCTGGTTGGCCAGGAAGTTCACCACAGCAATGTGGACAGCCTTCTCGTTCGGGGTGATACCGAACACGGCGTCGGAAAGCTCGATCTCGCTAACATGCTGACCGTTCATATCGACTACGTTAAACTTTGCCATTGTAGCTTTCCTCCTTACGCCTTCACGCTGTTGGCCAGAGTGACGATGGTGCCCTTGGAGCCGGGGACCGCACCCTTGACAGCGATCAGATTGTTCTCGGTGTCAACCTTGACAACGGTCAGGTTCTGCACGGTGACCCGCACAAAGCCCATGTGACCGGGCAGGCGCTTGCCGGGGAACACACGAGAAGGGGTAGAAGTGGAGCCGTTAGAACCGGCATGCCGAGCAACAGGGCCGGTGCCGTGGCTCTCGCGCAGACGGTGCTGACCGTAGCGCTTGATAACGCCCTGGTAGCCTTTGCCCTTGGAGACGCCCACAACATCAACCTTGTCGCCTGCTGCGAAGACATCAGCCTTCAGCACGTCGCCAACGTTCATTGCGGAGACATCCTCCAGACGGAACTCGCGCAGGGTCTTCTTGGGGGCAACGTTTGCCTTCTTGAAGTGGCCTGCAGCTGCCTTGTTGACCTTCTTGGCGGAAACCTCGCCGAAGCCCAGCTGGACAGCCTGATAACCATCGCTCTCGACGGTCTTCTTCTGCACCACGGTGCAGGGACCAGCCTCGATGACAGTTACGGGAATAACCTTGCCGCTCTCATCGAACAGCTGGGTCATACCGACTTTCTTGCCGATAATGCCTTTAACCATTTTCTTTTCCTCCTGTAAAGGTTATTGGTTGGCGGCGCACGTCACCGCCAACATGACCCCTCGGGAAACGAGGAGCATCGCTTGGATCAGCTGTTACAGCTTGATCTCGATGTCCACGCCAGCGGGGAGCTGGAGGCTCATCAGAGCCTCGACCGTCTTGTTGGACGGCTTCAGAATGTCGATCAGACGCTTATGAGTGCGGCTCTCGAACTGCTCGCGGCTATCCTTGTACTTGTGGGTAGCGCGCAGAACGGTGACGATCTCACGATCGGTGGGCAGGGGGATGGGGCCGGACACGCGGGCACCAGTGTGCTTTGCGGTCTCCACGATCTTCTCTGCTGCGGCATCGATCAGCTGAGCATCATAGCTCTGCAGACGGATTCTGATTTTCTCTTTGACTGCCATTGCTTACGCCTCCTGAAAAATTGTTTTGCCCTAGGCGAGCCGATAAATTGCTCTACACAGTTCCGGGTGTTCCTCGATTTGGCACTAGAAAAACCGGTGAACCGCTTGGCAGTTCTCCCGGAGATATATTAGCAAATCAAATCCGAACATTGGTTCCGCCCGTTTCGCAGGTCACCCCGCCGAGGGAACGTATTCCATCGCTGTCAGTAATTCTTTCGCCCGGTTCTAAGATCGGACATACTCCGCGGAAATAACCCATCACGACTATCGCCGGATGACAACCTCCCGCATCTACGCATATCGCTGGCCTGCACGACTTGTATCGCACAAGCCCTTTGCAGCCGAGAGATATTCTATCACATCTGCGTGCATTTGGCAAGTGTTTTTAGCGTCTCCACATGGAGGCCGGCCCTGGGTACCCAGGCTCACCTCATTGCTCTCCCCCGGGGGGGTATTCTTTTAGGCATCCTCACTTCAGGCTTCGGCCTGGGGCGCTCCGGCTCCCACCACTCCCGTTTTATGGTGGTGCCGTCCTGCTCGTAGATGATGTGGTGGATGTAGCCGGTGGTCACGCCGCGGATGTCCGCCTGGATCTCCTCGCCGTCGACAGGTTGACCACCATCCGTCATATTGCCGCCGTTGCCGATGGTAGCACCGGCACCGTAGTAGCCATCGCTCTTGCCGGTGGTCGCCGTCACCTGAGCGGCTCCGCTCACGGTGACATTGCTGCCGCTGCCCGTGACACCGCCGCCGATGCCTGCACCATTGTGCCGCCGGTGTCAGCCGTTGTGCCGCCGTTGATGTGCCGTCGGTGATGTCCACCTGATGTTTCGCCGATGCCACTATCACCGCCGCCGATGCCTGCACCATATGCCGCCGGTAGCCGTCACCGTGCCGTCGGTGATGGTGATGTTTTTGCCGTTGCCGTAGCCGCCGTAGCCGCCGTCGCCGCCGCCGATGCCGGCACCATCTGTGCCGGTAGCGTTCACCGTGCCGTCGGTGATCTTGATGTTTTCGCCGCTGCCACCGTGACCGCCGCCGATGCCGGCACCACAGTCGCCACCCTTAGCAGTCACCGTGCCGCCTTTGATGGTGATGTTTTTGCCGCTGCCGTAGTTGCCTCTGCCGTAGTTGCCGCCGCCGATGCCGGCACTACCCCAACCACCGGTAGCATTCACCCTGCCGCCGGTGATGGTGATGTTTTCGCCGCTGCCGTAATTACCGCCGCCGATGCCGGCAGCATTGTTGCCTCCGGTGGCCTTCAGGCTGCCGGGCCTCTGTTACTATCGTCCTTCAGGGTCAGCGTGCCTGCAGAGGTATCTTTTTCAAGGCCCGCACTGTGAGTGCCGCTTTTCAGCTCGTTATCGCCGTCCAGCTCGATCTCCACATTGCCCTTTCCCTGAACGCTCAGGGCAGCCTTTCCTTCTACCCAATAGCTTCCGGTGTCACTCACATCGATCTTTACGTCTTTCAGGGTGAGGTTCAGCACCGTATCGGCAATGTTGTTGATCAACGTAATGGTGTTGCCCCAAAAGCCGTTTCCCTTATCGTTCTTCACCGGGGTAGAGGCTGCGTCAGGGGCCGGGGCCGGGGCTGGGTCGCGCCTGCAGGGGCTGGGCCGGCTGGTCGGCATCCTTCGGCTGATCAGTGCTTTCCGGCTGGTCAGCGCCTCCGGCTGGTCTGCATCCTCCGACCGGTCAGTGTTCTCCGGCTGGTCGGCATCTTTCGGTTCCTCAGCGTTCTCCTGCCGGTCGGCGTCCTCCGACCGGTCAGTGTTCTCCGGCTGGTCGGCACTCTCCGGCTGGTCTGCGCCTTCCGGCTGCTCGGCGTCCTCCGGCTGGGCCGGGGGAGCAGGCTGGTAGTTGTCCTCCACTACAGGGCCAAAGCCGGTGTCCTCTGCTGCAGGGCCTTCCAGGTCGCTCTCCAGCGTGGTGATGGCCTTTTTATGGGTGGTGATGATGGTCTCCTCCCCGGCCGCATCCATACCGACCTGCGTTCCGTTCTGTTCGATTTTCTGTCTGCCATCATCCATTTTGGTGATGGTAATATCGCCGTAGTCCAGCAGATGCACATCCTTTTTCGGGACATGCCGGGGTCATGCAGACCGTTTGCCATCGAGACCGAAAACGCGTCCATGGCAAGGCCCACGCCCAGCAGTGCGCTGTTGAGAAAAAACAAAAACTCCATTCCATAACTGAATGCCTCCTGAATCTGACCAAAATTACGGTGCGGCAAAAACAAAACCCGAGATCGGCGCGCGACTCCGCACCATAACACATGAGTCTCGCAAATGAAAGCAAGCCAGACAGCGGTGCTGTCATTGTGTTGACTTGCTGCGCCGTCTGCAAACAGCGCCTGCTACTCCCCCATGGGATTTTGTGATTGTTTCGTTAGTCTATCATATTTTCTGATTGAAGTCCAGGCTAACTTTTTCGCCCTCGCTTTGCTTGGCTCCCCTAGCAGGAGAGGCAAGACAGGCTCAATCCTCAGCCGGTGCCTCGGAGGCTGAGGCCTCATCGGCTGCTTCCATGGCGGCCAGCTGCTCTGCGGTGGGCTCATCGCCCTCCTCAGCCTCTACCGTCTCGGTCTGGGCTTCATCGTCGTGGTCGGTACGGGCCAGGACCATGACCTTATCATTCTCGCCCAGACGCATGACACGGACACCGGAGCCGTAACGGCTCTGCACCGGGATTTCATTGGCGTGCAGGCGGATGATGATGCCCTCCTGGCTGCTCAGCAGCACGTCATCCACATCGTCCACGATCTTGACCGCGGCGACCTTGTCCTTGGAGGCATCGTAGTTGCGGATGCCCTTGCCGCCGCGGGCGGTGATGCGGTAGGTGTCGATGTCGGACCGGCGGCCCTTGCCGTTCTCGGTCACGGTCAGGATGGTGGCGTTCTCACGGCAGATGCAGACACCCACGACCTCGTCGCCCTCGGCCAGCTTGATGGCGCGCACGCCGTGGCCGCTGCGGCCCATGGGACGGGCATCCTCCTCATTGAAGCGGATGGCCTGACCGTTGCGGGTGGCAACGATGAGCATATCGTGGCCGGAGGTCAGTCTTGTCCAGGCCAGCGCATCCCCCTCGTTCAGGGCAATGCCGATCAGGCCGCTCTTGCGGATGTTTGCATACTGCTCCAGCGGGGTGCGCTTGATGAGACCCTGTTTCGTGACCATGGTCACAAAACCGCCCTCATTGGCCGTATCCTTGCTCTGGCAGAGCATGTTGGTGACCTTTTCACCCTCGGCCAGCTGCAGCAGGTTCACGATGTTGGTGCCCTTGCTGGTGCGGCTGCCCTCGGCGATGGTGTAGCCCTTGATGCGGAACAGGCGGCCCTTATCGGTAACGAACAGGACATAATCATGGGTGGAGCCCACGAACATCTCCTGCACGATATCCTCTTCCTTGCGGGTCATGCCGGAGATGCCGCGGCCGCCGCGCTTCTGGGCCTGATAAGTGGCCTTGAGCTGGCGCTTGATATAACCAGCCTCGGTCAGGGTATAAACGCACTGCTCCTCAGCGATCAGGTCCTCGATATCCACCTCGCCGGTCACGGTCTCGATCTCGGTGCGGCGGTCATCGCCGAAGCGGCGCTTCATCTCCAGCAGCTCGCTCTTGACGATCTCGAGCACGCGGGCATCATCGGCCAGGATCTCTTCCCAATCCCGGATCTTGGCGTTCAGGGAGCCCAGTTCTTCCTCGATCTTCAGGATCTCCAGACCAGCCAGACGGCCCAGCTGCAGCTTGACGATGGCATCTGCCTGCGGGTCATCAAAGCCGAACTGCTCCATGATGGCAGCCTTGGCCTCGCTCATGCCGCCCTTGCAGGCACGGATGGTGGCGATCAGCTCATCCACGATGTCGGTGGCCTTCTTCAGGCCTTCCAGAATATGGGCGCGTTCCCGGGCCTTTTTCAGGTCATACTGGGTGCGGCGGCGCACCACCTCGTCCTGGAACTCGACATACTTCTGGATCATCTGCTTCAGGGTCATCACCTTGGGCACCTTGTGGTCGATGGCCAGCATGATGACACCCACGGTATCCTGCAGCTGGGTGTACTGGTACAGCTGATTCAGGACGACCTGGGGGTTGGCATCCTTGCGCACGTCAATGACGATGCGCATTCCCTTGCGGTTGGTCTCATCGTTCAGGTCACTGATGCCCTCGATCCGCTTTTCCTTGACCAGGTCGGCAATATTCTCAATGAGGCGTGCCTTGTTGACCATGTAGGGGATTTCGGTCACGATGATCTGGGCGCGGCCATTCTTCTTTTCCTCAATGGTGGCGCGGCCGCGCAGGGTGATCTTGCCGCGGCCGGTGGCATAGGCGGCACGGATGCCGCTGCGGCCCATGATGATGCCGGCGGTGGGGAAATCGGGGCCCTTGATGTGCTCCATCAGGCCGGGCAGGTCGATGTCCGGGTTCTCGATATAGGCCACACAGCCGTCGATGACCTCGCTCAGGTTGTGGGGCGGGATGTTGGTGGCCATACCAACGGCAATGCCCTGACTGCCGTTGACCAGCAGGTTCGGAAAACGGCAGGGCAGAACGCTGGGCTCCTTCTTGGTCTCATCAAAGTTGGGGTCCCAGTCGATGGTATCCTTGTCGATATCGGTCAGCATCTCCACGGCCATGCGGCTCATGCGGGCCTCGGTGTAACGGTAAGCAGCCGGGGGGTCGCCGTCCACAGAACCAAAGTTACCCTGACCATCCACCAGCGGGTAGCGCAGGGAGAAATCCTGTGCCAGACGGACCATGGCATCGTAAACGGATGCGTCGCCGTGGGGGTGGTAGGAACCCAGCACCGCACCAACGGTGTCGGCGGATTTGCGGTATGCATGGCTGGGGTCGTTGCCGCGCTCATGCATGGTATACAGGATGCGGCGGTGGACAGGCTTCAGGCCGTCGCGCACATCGGGCAGGGCGCGGGACACGATGACTGACATGGAGTAGTCCAGGAACGCGGTCTCGATCTCCTTCTTGACATCGCGGATGATCTTTTTGGTACCGCTGCCCGGTATCATCACATAATCTTCTTCCATTGTTTCCTCCAATTACACATCCAGCTTCGCGTACTGGGCGTTGGTCTCGATAAAGCGGCGGCGGGGCTCCACCTGGTCGCCCATCAGGATGGTAAAGGCTTCATCGGCCTTTTCGGCATCCTCGATGGTGATCTGAACGATGACGCGGTTATCGGGGTTCATGGTGGTCTCCCACAGCTGTTCGGGGTTCATCTCACCAAGGCCCTTATAGCGGTTGACCTTTGCGCCGGGCATCTCCTGCGAGAGGATGGCCATTTCAGCATCGTTGTAGGCGTACTTGATGGTGTTGCCCTTCTGCACCTTGAACAGGGGCGGCTGAGCGACATAGACATGGCCCTGCTCGATGAGGGGGCGCATATAGCGGAAGAAGAAGGTGAGCATCAGGGTGCAGATGTGAGAACCATCGACATCGGCATCGGCCATGATGAACACTTTGTCATACCGCAGCTTGGAGATATCGAACTCGTCGCCGATGCCGCAGCCCAGTGCCAGCACGACAGGCATCAGCTTGTCGTTGCCGTAGATGCGGTCGGCGCGGGCCTTTTCGACGTTGAGCATCTTGCCCCACAGGGGGAGGATGGCCTGAATGGCGGAGTCACGGCCCATCTTGGCAGAGCCGCCTGCAGAGTCACCCTCGACGATGAAGATTTCGGTGCGGGTGGGGTCTTTTTCACGGCAGTCGGCCAGCTTGCCGGGCATCCGGCTGGTCTCCAGCGCGCTCTTGCGGCGCACCAGCTCCCGGGCCTTTTTGGCGGCGGCGCGGGCGCGGGCTGCCTGGGTGGCCTTTTCAAAAATGGCCTTTGCCACGCCGGGGTTCTCCTCAAAGAACTCCATCAGCTTGGTGTACACCATGTTGGAAACAAGGGTGCGGATCTCGGTATTGCCCAGCTTTGCCTTGGTCTGGCCCTCGAACTCCGCCTCCTGCAGCTTGACGGAGATGACGCAGATGAGGCCCTCGCGGACATCGGCGCCGGAAAGGTTCTCGTCCTTATCCTTCAGCAGACCGTGGCTGCGGCCGTAATCGTTGAAGACGCGGGTCAGGCTGGTGCGGAAGCCCTCTTCGTGGGTGCCGCCGTCGGGGGTGTTGACGTTGTTGGCGAAGCTCAGCAGCAGCTCATTGTAGCTGGAATTATACTGCAAGGCGATCTCAGCCATGCCCCGGTCGGTCTGACCCTTGAGGTAGATGACGTTGGGGTGGAGCACCTCGAGGTCGCGCTTCTCGCCCAGATAGGTGACGAAGCTCTTGATGCCGCCCTCGTAGCACATGACCTCGGTGCGGTAGCAGGGGTCGCCCTCCTGGCCATCCTCCAGAACGGGGGTATAGAGCTCCCGCTCATCGGTCAGGGTGATCTTGACACCGGCGTTCAGGAAGCTCTCCTCGCGCAGGCGCTTTTCCAGCGTCTCGAAGTTATAGACGGTGGTGTCCTTGAACATCTCAGGGTCGGGCTTGAAGGTAACGCGGGTGCCGGTGACCCCCTCGGCCACCGTGCCCAGACACTTCAGGGGGCCGTCCGGGTCGCCGCGGCGGAAGGTCTGCTCGTATTCATGGCCGTCGCGGCGGACATTGACCGTCAGCCACTCAGAGCAGGCGTTGACCACGGACGCGCCGACACCGTGCAGACCACCAGCCACCTTGTAGCCGGAGTTCTCGCCGCCGAACTTACCGCCTGCGTGCAGGATGGTATAGACGACGGTGACGGCGGGCAGACCGGTATCGGCCTGGATATCCACGGGGATGCCGCGGCCGTTGTCGGTGACCTGAATGATGTTATTCTTTAAGATCTTGACCTCAATGTGGTTGCAGTAGCCAGCCAGCGCTTCATCAATGGCGTTGTCCACGATCTCGTAGACCAGATGATGCAGGCCCCGCTCGCCGGTGGAGCCGATATACATGCCGGGGCGCTTGCGCACGGCCTCCAGACCCTTCAGGACCTGGATCTCGCTGGCATTATACTCATGGTCGGTCGCGGTTTCCACATTGGTACTGGTGATGATTTCCTCTGCCATATCCTTTCTCCCTTTACTTGATATTTTTTCAATCGATTGGATCGTTGTTGATTTTTTCAGAACGGCATTTCGGTGCGCCGCTTCATGGCCGCGCTGGACAGCTCCGAAAGATAAACGGTGTCCACGGGGGCATCGGCCAGAACATAACACTGGGGCAGGTCATCCGAAAGGCTGACCACGGCCCCGTTCTTCTGGGCATAGTTGAGAAATTCCCGCCCCCGGGGGGAGACGGTGGTGGTCTCCAGATTGAAGATGCCGATGATATCACGGTCATTCAGGACATAGTCCCGGCCCAGATGGATATACATTGCGTATATTCTCCCGCAGATGCAGACTGCATATTCTGTCGCATTTTCCGCATTCTATGCAATGTAGTAATGCAACATTTCTCCATTTCAGATTCTGCTCAGGACACCGCCGTTCATGCGGTAGACCTCGCCATCTGTTTTCAGGAAGGCTGTGTCGTCACAGCTGGTAACGAAGGTCTGTTTTTCCCGCATCCGGGTCAGCAGATACTGCTTGCGGCCATCATCCAGCTCACTGAGCACGTCGTCCAGCAAGAGGACGGGGTGCTCCCCGGTGATGGCGGCAGCGGCGGCGGCTTCGGCCATTTTCAGGCTGAGCACCACGCTGCGCTGCTGCCCCTGGCTGGCAAACACTCTGGCGGGCTGGCCGTCCAGCAGCAGTTCCAGATCTTCCCGGTGGGGGCCGCACAGGCTCTGCCCGGCCCGGACTTCCTCATTCTGGCGGGCTTTGAGCAGGGCTGCCAGACCACCCGGCTCAAACTGGGCGGCATACCGCAGCTCCATTCGCTCCGCCCCATGGGAAAGCTCCTCGTAATTGGCACAGGCCAGCGGGGCCAGTCGTTCCAAGTAGGCCCGCCGCCGCTGCTGGATGGCTTCCCCCTGCGCGGCAAGCTCGGTGTTCAGCACCTCGAGCAGGGCCATTTTTTCAGCGTAGGGACGTTCTTGCCCGGCAGGGGAGCGGCGCAGCAGAGCGTTTTTCTGCTGCAGGGCCCGCAGATAGCGGCGGTACACGGTCAGGTAGCCGGGGTAGAGCTGGCAGAGGGCGGCATCCAGAAATTTGCGCCGCCCTTCGGGCGCGCCCTTGACCAGACTCAGGTGGCCAGGGTCGAACACGACAGCCGGAAAACTACCGGCAAGCCCTGCCGCCCGCCTGGGGGCTGCCCCGTTCACCGAGGCGTACCGCCCGGGCCGCTGGGAATCCGGGGTGCCCACCGTCAGCCGGACACGGTTCGGCTCGTCAGGCTCCTGTTCCTCCTGCTGCGCCCGGAGCGTGGAGGCTTCCAGCACGGCAAAGGGCTCACCCCGCCGCACCAGCTCTGCATCCTTGCCGCCCCGGAAGCTCTTGCCGCCGGTCAGCAGCCAGATGGCCTCCAGCAGGTTGGTCTTGCCCTGGCCGTTGTTGCCGCAGATCACGGTCAGCTCCCGGCCCGGGGTCAGGCTTGCCGATGCGATATTGCGGTAATTCGTTACTTTTAAGGAAAGCAGGCGCATGGTTTACTGGCCCTGTCCCACTTCCACGGTCTGGCCGTCCAGCTCGACGACATCCCCCGCGCGGCACTTTTTGCCCCGCATGATGCAGACCTCACCGTTCACCTTGACAGCACCGCCCTGCACCAGCTCCTTGGCTTCGCCGCCGGTCTCGCACAGGCCCGCGTACTTGAGCAGGGCATCCAGCTTGATAAATTCCGTATGGATGAGAATTTTCTGCATTTTTATGCCTCTCAATCATTCTTGAAGCGGACAGGCAGGACCAGATACAAAAAGTCGCTGCCCTCGGTAGGCAGAACCTTGACCGGGCTCAGCGGGCCGCTGATCTCCAGCTTGACCTGCTCGGTGCGGGCGTTGCGCAGGGCATCCAGCAGATAGCGGTTGTTGAAACCGATCTCCACCTCGTCGCCCTCACACTGCGCGTTGAATTCATCCACCACGCGGCCCAGATTGGTCTGGCAGCGGACCACCACTTTACCCTCTGTAAAACTGATGCGGAGGGGATTTTTTAAACGCTCTGTAATGATCAGGGAGGCACGCTCGATGGTCTCGATGAACTCCTTGGTGTCCAGAACCACGCTGGTGCGGCTGCCATTGGGGATCACGTTGTGGTAGTTGAGGAACTCGCCCTCGATCAGGCGGCTCATGATGGTGTAACCGGCAGTGGTGAACACCACGTAGCGGCGGTTTGCGGAGATGTGCACGGTCTCCTCGTCGTCGTTGGCCAGCAGGTGGGAGACCTCGTTCATGGTCTTGCTGGGTACGATAATGCGGATTTCCTTTATGGCTTCCACCGGCCGTTCCACAATGGCCAAACGGTAGCCGTCCAGCGCAACAACGGTCAGCTTATCCGGCGAGATCTCAAATAATTCACCGGTATGCGCAGGTTTTTTCTTCATCCTGACTGACGGCGTACAGGGTGCGCTCGATCATATCACGGAGCACGCCGGTCTTGATGTTCAGGGTCTCTTCAGCCCCGGTGTTGGGCAGCTCGGGGAAATCGGTGGGGTTCATGGACTGGATCTCGAACTGTGCCACACCGCTCTGGATGGTGGTTTTTCCGTTTTCGGCAGATTGGATGTTGATCTGGCCGGAAGGCATCCGGCTGACCATGCTGCTGAGCAGCTTGGCGTTCAGCACCACCTCACCGGGCTCTTTGACATTGGCATCAATGGTGGTAACGATGCCCATTTCCAGGTCGTAGCCGGTCAGGGTGAGCTGGAAGCCTTCGGCTTTTAGCAGGATACCCTCCAGTACCGGGATGGTGGAGCGCAGGGTAACAGCTTTGGAAACGCCGTCAATGGCTGCACTCAGCAGGGTCTTATCGCAGATGATGTTCAATTGCGCGTCTCTCCTTATTTTGGATTCAAGTTTTGAGGTTCTTTCTCCCATAAAACAGGGACAAACCCTCCAAATCTATATTGAACTTGTTGTAGTATTCGTAGTAGGGGCTGGGGAAGATGTGGAAAAGTCGGAAAATGTGTGGAATGGTGCGGCTCCGTGGTTTTCCACCGGATTGTGAATGCAGTGTGAAAGGCTTGTGGAAAGGGCTGGAGCTGCTTTTCTTTCCACGGCGGGTGTGCAAAACAGAAGTTGAATGTTGAAAACTCGGTGGAAAGAGTGGAGAACTTTGTCGTCTGAACACAATATCTTGTTCTGTTTTCCCGGATTCCCCTGCATTTCTCCCCATATTTGGGGTTTTATCCCTTATGAGAGTATGACTTTTGCCCCCGCTTTCCCGTCAGGCCTTGACGTTCTTGATGATGTCGCTGACGGTTTCACGCAGGTGCTGGTCGTTCTTCATGTCCCGCTCCATGGTCTTGAGGGAGTAGACGATGGTGGAGTGGTCACGGCCCGAGAACTCCCGGCCGATCTCCTCCATGCTCATGCCGGTGACTTCGCGTAGGATATAGATCGCCACGCGTCGGGCGGATGCAACGTTGGCGTTCCGCTTGGTGCCCCGGATGTCGGCAGGGGAGACGTTGAAGGTGCGGGAGACCTCGCCCACGATCTTCTCGATGGTCACGGGCACGGGCTGGGTCTCGTTGAGGATGTCCTTGATGGCATTCTGTGCCACGCTGATGACAGGCTGGATGCCCTCCAGCATGTAGTAGGCGTTCAGCTTTTTCACTGCGCCCTCCAGCTGGCGGATGTTGTTTTTCAGGTGGTTGGCGATGAATTCCGCCACGTCCTCGGGCAGATCCAGGTGGAGCAGCTCGGCCTTGCGCTTGACGATGGCCACGCGGGTCTCGAAATCAGGCGGCTGGACATCGGCGGTCAGGCCCCACTCAAAGCGGGTGCGCAGGCGCTCCTCCAGGCTCTTGATCTCCTTGGCCGGGCGATCAGAGGCGATCACAATCTGCTTGTGGGCATCGTGCAGGGAGTTGAAGGTGTGGAAAAACTCCTCCTGGGTGGACTCCTTGCCGGCGATGAACTGGATATCGTCCACCAGCAGCAGGTCGGCCACGCGGTACTTCATCCGGAAGTCCTCGGTGCTGCCGGCGCGGATGGCGGCGATCAGCTCATTGGTGAACTGCTCGCAGGTAACGTACATGATAACGAAATCGGGGTGGGTGCGCTTGATCTCGGTCTGGATGGCCGTGAGCAGATGGGTCTTGCCCAGACCGGAGCCGCCGTAGATGAACAGCGGGTTATAGGCCCCGGAGGGGTTGGCCGCAACCGCCTGCGCCGCAGCAAACGCAAACTGGTTGGAGGGACCCTTGATGAAGTTCTCGAAGGTGAACTCGTAATTGCCCTGGGGCGAGGCGGGGTTTGCCTCGTACTGCTGGGCCAGCACCACTTCATGGGGCGGGGTGCTGGGCACCACCAGCGTGATGTCCACGTCAAAGCCCAGCACGGTCTTGAAGGCCTCCTTCAGCAGGCCCAGGTAGCGGTCGGTGACGATCTTGCAGATGAAATCGTTGCGCACCGACAGGGTGATGTGGCTCGAGTCCTCAAAGCTGATGGGCTCCAGTCCGTCGATGTAGAGATTATAGGTCGGCTCGGCCATCTGCGTTTTGCAGTATGCCTGGGCGGCCTCTAAAACGTCCTTGAAAGAATCCATAAAACATCCACTCCATTGAATTGGTCGAAGTTTTCAACAATGCTGCTGATACCCCGTTAGTATACCACAAAAATCTCCCTGCGTCTATATTCTATAATGTAATTTATAATACATAAGAAAAGACGCTCCATCGTGCCCTCGCGGCTCTTGTGTCCAAGGCGGTTTTTGGCCACAAGATATGGTGGAAGAAAAGTTTTCCACGGAGAACCGGTGAAAAAGTTGAAAGCTTTTTCACAAAGAAATTTGAAAAAAGTTTGCTGGAAAGTGAAAAAAACGCTTGACAGAAGGGGATAGTGTGCGATATACTGTTGAATTGCAAGCCTGTCCCCAATTTGGGACCAGAAATACCCCATTACCGGGGACGAGTTTTTACGGAGGATACAACCATGAAGAGAACTTTTCAGCCCAAGAAGCGTCATCGCAAGGAAGTTCATGGCTTTCTGACCCGCATGAGCACCAAGAACGGCCGCAAGGTCATCAATGCTCGCCGTGCTAAGGGCCGCAAGAGCCTGACCGTCTGATCCCGCTTTGCCAGGGATCCGGCGCAGAATTGAACATGCGCACAAAAGACTGCTGATCCAGAATTGGCGGTCTTTTTCTTATTTTGGACGTTCTGCGCGCGGAATGACTAAAAATTTGGCAAAAGATTTGGCACAAAAAACGCCCGGACAGCCTTTTCATGTCGGCGTTTTTTTGCTATACTGAATTTTGAACTTTGCCTTTCTGGCAAATGTTCGGACTTTTAACCGAAAAGGAGGCGACGGAGCAGTGCGCTATCGTCCCATCCGCCGCAACAGCGAGTTTGGCCGCGTGTATGCCCGCGGCAAGTCCTATGTGAACCCGGCTCTTGTGATGTATGTGCTCAAGACCCGCGGCAAAAAGACCCGCGTGGGCCTGACAGCCACCAAAAAGATCGGCCATGCCGTCCAACGCAACCGCGCCCGCCGCGTGATGAAGGCTGCCATTGATGAGCATCTGGATCAGAACATCGGCGGCTATGATCTGGTGTTCGTGGCCCGGGGCATGACCCCCCGCCTGAAGAGCTGGCAGCTCAGCGAAGTGGTGGCCAGGCTCTTTGCCCAGGCTGGCCTGCCCGACAAGGCAAAGCAGCCGGGCGCAAAGCCCCCTGCCACGGTCCCGCCCGCAGACCGGGCCGCAAAACAGTGAATCCCGTCTCCCGCGCCTGCCGGAACGCACTCTGTGCGCCCATCCGGTTCTACCAGCGCTTTATCAGCCCGGGGCTGGGCCGCAACTGCCGCTTTACCCCCACCTGCAGCCAGTATGGCATAGAAGCCATCCAGACCCATGGCTGCATCAAGGGCTTGCTGCTCACTGCCTGGCGCATCGCCCGGTGTAACCCGCTTGGCCGGTGGGGCTTTGACCCGGTGCCGCCCAAAGGCCGCTGGGTGAACCCGGAGCGGAGACTGTCCCCGGCAAAGCTGTTCCGGGGGCGGCACGGTTAAGCAGCGTGCTTATGATACACGGCTCCTTTGTACAACCTCTCCGTCATTGCTTCGCAATGCCACCTCCCCTGGTAGGGGAGGCTTTGGCAGCCCGATCCAGTTGACGGTTTTGCCAAGGGCTCCCCTATTAGGGGAGCTGGCAACGCCGCAGGCGTTGACTGAGAGGTTTAATCCGTTCTTATGCTTCTTGTGACGCTCCGCACTGTGGGCGGGGTGTCCTTCTCATAAAAATCTAAACGTCCCGCACCACAGGCGGGGCAGAATGGACGAAACTATGAATCCTTTGTACATCCTGGGCTGGCCCTTGGGCTATGTAATGGAGTGGATCTACAAGCTGATCCCCAACTACGGCTGGGACATCATCCTGTTCACCCTGCTCATCACCGTGATCAAGATCCCCCTCCAGCTCAACCAGCAGAAGAGTATGGCCCGCATGAGCGCTTTCCAGCCCATGGTGGCCGAGATCCAGAAAAAGTACCGCGACAAGCCCGAAAAGCAGCAGGAAGAGCTGATGAAGCTGCAGGAGCAGGGCTATAAGCCCACCGCAGGCTGTATGCCCATGCTGGTCAACTTCCTGGTCATGTTCGGCGTTATCGAGGTGGTGTACCGCCCGCTGCAGCGCATCTTCCACATTGGTGCCGATGCCCTGACCGCCGCAGGTGAGGCCCTGACTACCATGGGCATCAGCTTTACCACTGTGACCCGCGACACCAACATCATTGCACAGGTCATTGCAGGCGAGAGCACCGTTTCCTCCTGCTTCACCCCGGATCAGGTGGCTACCATCACTGAGTTCGGCCAGCACATGGATTTCTTTGGCATCGACCTGACCCGTGTGCCCCAATACAGCCTGGCTGCAGAGAACCTGCCCCTGCTGATCCTCCCGGTCCTGGCGATCGTGACCATGTTCCTGTCCACCCACATCAGCATGAAGGCCAGCGGCCAGGAGATGCAGGGCAGCATGAAGCTGACCATGTATATGATGCCGCTGATGTACGTCTTCTTCTGCTTCACCGTGCCCAGCGCTTTCTCTCTGTATTACGTTGTTTCCAACATCCTGATGACCGTGCAGAGCCTGGTGATGAAGAAGATCTACGACCCTGAGAAGATGAAGGCAGAGGTCGCCGCCGAGATGGCTGCCCGCAAGAAGGAGCAGAAGCGCGGTGTAAAGAGCACCACCATCAAGGTCACGGATGAAAAGACCGGCGAGGTCGTGGAGAAAAATATCTCCGCCAGCGAAATGAACAAGCGCCGCCTGGAATATGCCCGCAAGCTGGATGAGGAGCGCTATAAGGACGAGCGCACCGTTCCGCTGAGCGAGCTGGAAAACAAGAAGGAGGATTGACGGTTATGATCCGTACTCAGGAAGCGACCGGCAAGACGGTCGATGAAGCCCGCGCAAAAGCCTGCGCCCTGCTGGGCGTGCAGGCCGATGATCTGAATGTCAGCTATGAAGTGCTGGAGATGCCCCAGAAAACTGGTTTTCTGGGCCTGAAGACCACCCCCGCCAAGGTGCGTGTGAGCGTGGAAGAGCCCGATGCTCCGGCCGCTCCCGTGGTGGAGGAGAAGGTGGAGCCTGAGGTGAAGCCTGTTGTGGAGGAAACTCCCGCTGAGGAACCCAAGGCCGAAGAGCCTGCCGCTGCCCCTGTGGCAGAGGAGACCGCTCCTGCTGAGGAGACTGCTGACCCCGCCGCAGAGGGTGAGGAGCCAGAAGTTCCCATCAACATCGAAGAGAACGCCAAGGTCAAGGCCGCTGTGGACTACCTGAAGGAAGTCATTGCCCTGATGGGCGTGGAAAATGTCACCTTCAGCGCCGTGCAGAAGGGCGAGGCCACCATCATCCGTCTGGATGGCGAGAAACTGGGTGCCCTGATCGGCCGCCGCGGCGAGACCATGGAGAGCCTGTCCTATCTGGCAAGCCTGGTGGCCAACCGTCTGGAAGGCGATTACATCAAGCTGGGCCTGGATGTGGCCGGCTACCGCGACAAGCGTGAAAATGACCTGACCGTGCTGGCACAGCGCATTGGCAACAAGGTGCGCAAGACCGGCCGCAGCTTTGCCATGGAGCCCATGAACCCCTACGAGCGCCGCATCATCCACTCTGCCATCGGCAAGATGGAGGGTGTGCGCAGCGAGAGCAAGGGGGAGGGCCGTGACCGCCGTGTGGTCATCTACTCCACTGCTCCTGATGCTCAGACCGACAACACCTACGGCGAGCGCCGCCCGCGGGGCAATGGCCGCCGCCCCGGCGGCAACCGCAATGGCGGCTTCCGCGGCGGACGCGGCAGCAGCTCCCGGAATGGCGGTCCCCGCAATGGCCGCCCCGCAGGCAGCCGCGGTCCTCGTCCTTCCAGTGTGCCCGAGCGCACCTATGCTCCCCGTGACGCCGAGACTGCCGCACCCGTGGCACCCAAGCGCACCGAGCGCGTGGATGATTTTGCCGATTTCAGCTTTGGCAAGATCGAGCTGTAAACTCCGCTGAGTTTTGCACAATGCTGCCCCCTTCCGGTGGAAAACTGGAAGGGGGCTTTTTGTCTCTTTCCTTTTTCGTCGCTTCGTGATACAATAATTCTGATTTGAGAGCGGAGGGAGAGCACCAACATGGAACATTCAACGATCGCGGCCATTGCAACCGCGCCCGGCGCAGGCGGCATTGCCGTGGTGCGTCTTTCCGGCCCGGAGAGCTATGCCGTGGCGGCAAAGGTGTTCCACCCGGCCAACCCGGCAAAGCGGGTAGAAGATGCCAAGGGCTACACCGCCCTGTTTGGGCATTTCATGGAAGGGGAGGAAGCCTTTGACGAGGGCGTGGCCCTCTTCTTCCGGGCTCCCCACAGCTACACCGGCGAGGATGTGGTGGAGCTTTCCTGCCACGGCGGCAGTGCGGTGGCCCGGCGGTTGGTGGAAAGCTGCATCGCAGCCGGTGCCGCCCCCGCCGCCCCCGGCGAGTACACCCGCCGCGCCTTCCTCAACGGCAAGCTGGGGCTGACCCAGGCCGAGGCCGTTATGGACCTGATCTCTGCCGATGGCCGACAGGGGGCGGCGCTGGCCAATGCCTCCCTGAACGGCGCGCTGGCGAAGAAGATCGGGGCTGAAAAGGATGCCCTGACCGCCCTGCAGGCCCATCTGACTGCCTGGGTGGATTTCCCTGAGGAGGACGTTCCCGCGCTGGAGGATGCCCAGCTGGTATCCACCCTGACTGCTGTGAAGGGAGAGCTGGACACCCTCATCCGGAATTATGATGCCGGTGCGGTCCTGCGGGAGGGTGTGGACTGTGCCATCGTGGGGCGGCCCAATGCGGGCAAGTCCACCCTGCTCAACCTGCTGGCCGGGTTCGACCGGGCCATCGTCACCCCCGTGGCGGGCACCACACGGGATGTGGTGGAGCAGGCCGTCCGGCTGGGGGACATCCGGCTGAACCTGTTCGACACGGCCGGTCTGCGGGAGACCGAGGATGCGATCGAGGCCGAGGGCATCCGCCGCAGCTGGAAAAAGCTGGACGAGGCGGGGCTGATCCTGGCGGTATTCGATGGATCTGAGCCCCTGACCCGGGAGGATCTTGCGTTGGCGCAGCGGTGCGCTGGTCGTCCGGCCATTGCACTGGTCAACAAAGAGGACAAGCCCACTCAGTTTGACGCAGAGATCATTGCAGGCGATTTTGCCATGGTGATCCCGGTCTGCTGCCAGGAAGAGGGGAGCCGCAGGGTGATCGCTGCTGCCGTTGCCCGCCTGCTGGGCACCAACAACATCGACCCCCACGCTGCCAGCCTTTCGGGCCAGCGCCAGCTTGCCGCCGCCACCCGCGCGCGGGATGCAGTGGCCGGTGCGCTGGATGCGGTCAGCGGCGGGTTTGGGCTGGATGCCGTATCGGTCTGTGTGGACGATGCGCTGGATGCCCTCTGTGACCTCACCGGCGAAAATGCGTCGGAGAATGTCATCAATGAAGTGTTTGAGCGGTTCTGTGTGGGAAAGTAAAGGAGGTCAGCCCGTCTGGCAACTTTCTCCTCGGACACGAAACGGGCCATTCCATCGCCCGCCCTATTGCCTGCGGCAACAGGGTCCCACCCCAGCGGACGGTTCTCGGAGAAACTTCCAGCCGCTCTGCCGGGTAACAGCAGATTGAACCATAGAGGAAAGTATAGGAAAAGTATGAATCATCTTGGAGATTACGATGTGATCGTAATAGGCGCGGGCCACGCTGGCATTGAAGCGGCCCACGCTGCCGCCACGCTGGGTGCCAAAACGGCGGTGTTTACCATGAGCCTGGATGCCATTGGCAACATGCCCTGCAATCCCAGCATCGGCGGAACTGCAAAAGGAACGCTGGTACGCGAATTGGATGCGCTGGGCGGTGTGATGGGCCTTGCGGCGGATGCCACCTACCTGCAGAGCCGGATGCTGAACAAGGGCAAAGGCCCTGCCGTTCATGCCCTGCGCGTTCAGACCGACCGCAAGCGCTACCACGAATATATGAAGCACGCCCTTGAGCTCACGCCAGGCCTTGCCATCCATCAGGCCGAGGTGGTGGGCATTGAGGTGGAGAACGGCCATGTCAAGGGCGTTGTGACCCAGCTGAACGGGGAGTACAGCGCAAAGTGTGTGGTCATTGCCACGGGCACCAATCTGGGTGGCAAAATTTTTGTGGGTGATGCGTGGTATGCTTCCGGCCCTGACGGGATGCACGCCGCCAATGCCCTGACCGAAAGCCTGAAAGCCGCCGGTTTGCCCCTGCGGCGGTTCAAGACCGGTACCCCTGCCCGCGTCCACCGGAGAAGCATCGACTTCTCCAAGCTGGAATGCCAGCCCGGCGACCCGGACAGTGAACTTCAGCCCTTCAGCTTTCTGACGGATGCACCCATGCACAACAAGGTCGAATGCTGGATTGCCTATACCAATCCCGAGACCCACCGGATCATTCTGGACAACATCCAGCGCAGCCCGCTCTATGGCGGCATGATCGAGGGAGGTTGGCCCCCGGTACTGCCCCTCCATTGAGGATAAGGTGGTGCGCTTTGCGGGCAAGGACCGGCACCCCATCTTTGTGGAGCCCTGCGGCGAGAACACAGAGGAGATGTATCTGCAGGGTGCGTCCAGCAGCCTGCCTGAGGATGTGCAGAATGCCTTTTACCGGAGCATTCAGGGCTTTGAACACATTGAGATCATGCGCCCGGCCTACGCCATCGAGTATGACTGCGTAGACCCGACCAGCCTGGAAGCCACGCTGGAGAGCAAGGTGGTGCGGGGCCTGTATGGTGCAGGCCAGTTCAACGGCACCTCCGGCTACGAGGAAGCCGCCGCGCAGGGTCTGCTGGCCGGTCTGAACGCTGCCCGCAGTGCAAAAGGGGAGAGCCAGCTCATCCTGGAGCGTCAGACCAGCTATCTGGGCACGCTGGTGGATGACCTTGTCACAAAGGGTGTCATGGACCCTTACCGCATGATGACCAGCCGGAGCGAGTACCGCCTGACCCTGCGGCAGGACAACGCCGATCAGCGGCTGACCCCCATTGGCCGGGAGTATGGTCTGGTGCAGGATGACCGCTGGGCAAAATACCAGCACACCCAGAGCATTCTGGAAGCGGAGCGCCGCCGCCTGCACGAGACCCATCTGCGCACTGCTGACCTGCGCGCTGCCATGGAAGCAGCCGGGCTGACCCCTGCCGCGGAGGGCGGCATTGCCGAAGAATTGCTCCGCCGCCCCGAGATCAGCTATCCGCTGTTGGCGGGGGTAATCGGCTGGGGCGAGGGCATCACCCCCATGCTGGCCGAGCGACTGGAGACCGAGATCAAGTACGCAGGCTACATTGCCCGACAGGATCGGATGATCCGTGACGTGGCCCGCCACGAAAAGACCCTGATCCCCGCAGATTTTGAGTATGCTGACCTGACCGGCCTGACGCTGGAGGCCCGTGAGAAGCTGACCCGTATCCGTCCGAAGAATCTGGGGCAGGCGGGCCGCATCCCCGGTGTGTCGCCCTCTGATGTGGCGCAGCTGAGCATTGCTTTAACAGTGAGAGAGAAAACCTGATGCAATGCCAGGGCCCTCTCTTGGTAGGGGAGCCTTTGGTAGAAAGATAAAAGAATTGCCTAAAACGAAAAGGGACAGATAAATGATCGACAAGAACAGACTGGAGCAAAAATGTTCCATGTGGAACATTGCGCTGACCGGGGACCAGCTGGACCAGCTGGATGCCTTTGCGCAGATCCTGGTGGACTACAACCAGAAGGTCAATCTGACCGCCATCACCGACCCGGAGGGCATTGAGGACAAGCACTTCCTCGACAGCCTGCTGTTTGCCAGCCAGCCCGAGGTGGCAGGGAAGATGGTGGACGTGGGTGCCGGTGCCGGATTCCCGGGCATTGTGACAAAGATCTACAAGCCCGAGCTGGAGCTGACCCTGATGGAGCCCACCGGTAAGCGGGTGGAGTTCTTGAAGTATGCCTGCGCTCAGCTGGGCCTGACCGGGGTGGAGTTTGCCAAGGAGCGCGCCGAGGAAGCCGCCCGCAAAGCATGGCGGGAGCAGTTTGATCTGGCCTCTGCCCGTGCGGTGGCGGCTCTGCCCATGCTGGCCGAGTACTGCTTACCGCTGGTCAAGGTGGGCGGCAGCTTCCTTGCCATGAAGGGCGCTTCCGGCGAGGAGGAGCTGGCTGCGGCCCGCGGTGCCATCCGGAAGCTGGGTGGAGAGTATAAGGAGACCCGCACTCTGCATCTGCCGGGCGGCGATACCCGCACCCTCATCCTCTGCAAAAAGATTTCGCAAACTCCGACAGCCTACCCCAGAAACGGTGGAAAGATCGCAAAGTCTCCGCTGAAATAACGCAAAACCGCAAGATAAATGCCAAGCCCTGCCGAACGATTCTTCTGGCAGGGCTTTTTGATTTCTGGTACACTGGAACTGCAATGAGTGAGTTTTCCACCGTTTCCCGGGAAACAGTGGAAAACTGCGTCACATTTCAGCGAAAGGGGAAAGAATCATGTTTGAATGGAAGAAATCCGCCGGAAAGATCTACACTCTGCCTGTGGAAAGCATCCGTCCCTCGCCGTTTCAGGCTCGGACTGTTTTTGATGAAAAGGAGCTGGCGGGGCTGGCTCAGAGCATCCGGGAAAACGGCCTGCTTCAGCCCATCTCGGTGCGGAAGGTCGAGGGAGGTTACGAGCTGGTGGCAGGGGAGCGGCGGCTCCGCGCCTGCAAGCTGGCCAGGATGGAGACCATTCCGGCCATCCTCTGCGACTGCGGCGACCAGCGGACTGCGGCGCTGGGGCTGCTGGAAAACATCCAGCGGGAAGACCTGAACCCCTTTGAGCAGGCACAGGGGCTGCGGGATGTGATCGCCCTTTGGGACTGCACCCAGGCCGAGGCGGCCAAACGGCTGGGCATGGCACAGCCCACCCTTGCCAACAAGCTGCGGCTGCTGCAGCTGACCACCGACCAAAGGCAGTTCGTGCTGGACAATGGCCTGACCGAGCGCCACGCCCGGGCTGTCCTGCGCCTGCCCGAGAACCGGCGGAGCGAAGCCCTTATCACCATTGCCAAGCGGCGGATGAATGCCCGGCAGACCGACCTGTACATTGAGCAGGTGCTCAATGCCGCCGCCCCGGGCAGACACCGCATCTCCATGGTCAAGGATGTGCGCATCTTTGTCAACACCATCGACCATGCCATCCGGCTGATGACGGACAACGGTGTGCCAGCTACGGCCCACAGGGAAGAGCGGGACGGCTATATCGAATACACGGTGCGCATTCCAACCGCAGCCGCGCAAAGATAAAACGCATCGCAATTTTCACAAAAAATGCAATTCCACAGGGTTTTTACGCAAAATAATCAGGAAACAGGTTCAAAAAGCCGCGCTGATGTGCTATACTAGTCTTTAAAGGGGCTTTGCTGGTGGGAAAACAGCGGGGCCCGGCCTCGAATGTTCCACGTGGAACAAATAATTTTCCCGGGAGGAAACAAAGAGCGTGGCTAAAATCGTTGCAATTGCAAACCAAAAAGGCGGCGTGGGCAAGACCACCACGGCCGTGAACCTTTCGTCCTGCGTTGCGGCTCTGGGCAAAAAGACGCTCATCGTCGATCTGGACCCGCAGGGCAATACCACCACCGGTTACGGCATTCCCAAGCGGAGTGTCGATGTGGGTACTTATGAGCTGCTGATCGGTGAGGCGGAGGCAAAGGATGCCATCCGCAAGACCGAGTTCCGCACCGATGTCATCGGTTCCAACACCCGGCTTGCGGGTGCGGGTCTGGAAATGATCGATCTGCCGGGCCGCGAAAGCCGCCTGCGCAAGGCGCTGGCCTCGGTGCAGAAGGACTACGACTTCATCTTTGTGGACTGCCCGCCCAGCCTGGATCTGCTCACCCTGAACGGTCTGTGCGCCTGCGACAGCGTGCTTATCCCCATCCAGTGTGAGTATTACGCACTGGAGGGCCTGTCGGAGCTCATCAGCACCCTCAAGACCATTCGCAAGAAGTACAACCCCTATCTGGACATCGAGGGCGTGGTGTTCACCATGTTCTCCGGGCGGTTCAACCTGACGCTGCAGGTGGTGGATCAGGTCAAAAAGTATTTTGGCACCAAGGTCTACAAGACCACCATCCCGCGCACCATCCGCATCTCGGAAGCACCCAGCTACGGCCAGCCCATCAATTTCTATGAGCCCAAGGGCAAGGGCAGCGAGGCTTATATGGATCTCGCCATTGAGTTCGTAAAGAACAACCGCCCGCATGAACCGGCACGCCGCCGCACAAAAGGGAACAGTGCCCCCGCCGAGCAGAAAAGCGCACTGGAACAAGTGAAGCAGGGGGAAGCGTAACCTATGGCAAAAAAAAGAGGAGGACTGGGCCGGGGCCTGGAAAGTCTGTTTGAGGACACAGCCCCCAGCTTTGAGTCCGATAACCGGATCGAGACGCTGCCCCTGCGGGAGATCGAGCCGGACCCGGCCCAGCCCCGCAAGACCTTTGATGAGGAAACGCTGGCAGAGCTGGCGGCCAGCATCTCAGAGCACGGCCTGCTGCAGCCCATTGCGGTGCGGCCCCACGGGGTGGACCGCTATCTCATCGTGGCTGGTGAGCGCCGCTGGCGTGCCTGCCGGATGGCGGGCCTGACCGAAGCTCCTGTCGTCGTGAAGGATGTCACGGATGAGCAGGCCATGGAGCTGGCGCTGGTGGAAAACCTTCAGCGCGAGGATCTGGACCCGGTGGAAGAAGCACTGGGCATCCGGGAGCTGATGACCCGCTGTGACCTGACCCAGGAGCAGGCTGCCCGCAAGCTGGGCAAGAGCCGCAGCGCACTGGCCAACAGCCTGCGTCTGCTCAACCTGCCCGAAACGGTGCTGGAGCTGCTGAAGAGCGGTTTCCTCACCACGGGCCACGCAAAGGTGGTGCTGGGTCTGCCCACTCCGGAGCTGCAGGAGCAGGCGGCACAGATCATTGCCGACCATGAGCTGAACGTCCGGCAGGCAGAGGCCCTGTGCAAGAAGCTGGCTAAGCCCCCCAAAGAGCCTGTGGAGCCCGCCCCGCGCGGCACCCTGCCTGTGGAGGTGGAGGAGAGCCTGAAGCAGGCACTGGGCAGTGAGGTCAATGTGGCCTACCACGACGGCAAGGGAAAGCTGACCGTCCATTTCTACTCGGATGAGCAGCTGAAGGCTTTTGCAAACTTATTAGGGCAATATCAGGTTGAGGATTAAACCTCTCCGTCATTGTTGTTGCCTAGTAGGAGAGGCCTTGGCAGCCGATGGAAGCTTTTCGTATACGCCGCCAGCCCGACTGAGAGGTTGTACGAAGGCAAGCCTGACCGAGAAGAAAAACATAGCGATCCAAGGCGGCACGCCGCCTTTGAACGGCATGGGAAAGGGCTTACCTGCCCGTGCGAACCGAAATAGAGTAAGGAGAGTAAATCATGCTTGATATCAAATTTGTCCGTGACAACCCGGATGCTGTCAAGGAAAACATCAAGAAGAAGTTCCAGGATGCCAAGCTCCCTCTGGTGGATGAAGTCATCGAGAAGGACGCAAAGTACCGCGAGTGCCTGAAGGAGGTTGAGAGCCTGAAGGCTGCCCGCAACAAGCTGAGCAAGGCCAACGGCCCCCTGTTCGGTCAGCTGAAGAAGTGCACCGACGAGGCCCAGAAGGCCAAGCTGCAGGCACAGATCGATGCCAACAATGCCGCTGTCAAGGCCGACGCGGACAAGATGGCAGAGCTGGAAGCCGAGGAAGCCAAGCTGGCTGACCGCATCCAGGAGATCATGTACACCATCCCTCAGATGATCGACCCCAGTGTGCCCATCGGCCCCGATGACACCTACAACGTGGAGGCTCAGCGCTTTGGCGAGCCTGTGGTGCCCGATTTCCCCATCCCGTACCACACCGAGATCATGGAGAGCTTTGACGGCATCGATATGGACGCTGCTGGCCGCGTTGCCGGCAATGGCTTCTACTACCTGCTGGGCAACATTGCCCGCCTGCACGAGGCTGTGCTGGCTTATGCCCGCGACTTTATGATCGACAAGGGCTTCACCTATGTCATTCCTCCCTTTATGATGCACGGCAACGTGGTGCAGGGCGTGATGTCCTTCCCCGAAATGGATGCCATGATGTACAAGATCGAGGGCGAGGATCTGTACCTGATCGGTACCAGTGAGCACACCATGATCGGCCGCTTCATCGACCAGACCCTGGACGAGGCAACTCTGCCCCTGACCCTGACCTCCTACAGCCCCTGCTTCCGCAAGGAGAAGGGCGCACACGGCATCGAGGAGCGCGGCATCTACCGCATCCACCAGTTCGAGAAGCAGGAGATGATCGTGGTCTGCCGTCCCGAGGAGAGCGCCGACTGGTACGAGAAGCTCTGGAAGAACTCTGTGGAGCTGTTCCGCAGCATGGAGATCCCCGTGCGCCAGCTGAACTGCTGCTCCGGCGATCTGGCTGACCTGAAGGTCAAGAGCTGCGATATCGAGGCCTGGAGCCCCCGCCAGCAGAAGTACTTCGAGGTCTGCTCCTGCTCCAACCTGGGCGATGCACAGGCACGCCGCCTGCACATCCGCGTCAAGGGCAAGGACGGCAAGACCTATCTGGCCCACACCCTGAACAACACCTGCGTGGCTCCTCCGCGTATGCTGATCGCCTTCCTGGAGAATCATCTGCAGGCCGATGGCTCCGTGACCATCCCCAAGGTGCTGCAGCCCTACATGGGCGGCCTGGAAGTTATGGTCCCTACCCACAAGAAGGGCTGAGCCTGAGCTTTTCCACAAAGCACTCATAAAATGTTGAAACCCCCGCCGCTTCCTGCATGGATGCGGCGGGGGTTTGTTGTGTAGAAAAAACAAAAAGAAAAAAGCTCCTGATTTTTCAATCAGAAGCTTTTTGGTGACCCGTACGGGAATCGAACCCATGTTACAGCCGTGAAAGGGCCGTGTCTTAACCGCTTGACCAACGGGCCTCAAAAACACAGAGCTTCGCTAAAACCTCCGACATCCATCATCCACTACTGCGGACGACCGTCCCCCTTATCTTAGCGAAACTCTGTAACGTGGTAGCGGTAACTGGATTTGAACCGGTGACACTTCGGGTATGAACCGAATGCTCTAGCCAACTGAGCTATACCGCCATATTTATTTTGTGCACTTGAACAGTGCTTTATTATTATATCCAATCGACCGCGATTTGTCAACAATTATTTCGCAAAAATTCAAAAATTTCTGAAATATCTCCTTTCATGGCGTAAAAAAGACGCTGTAACAGAAAAAAGTTACAGCGTCTTGCGCAAATCATTCCCGATATTTCTCCATCATTTCCTTGAACAGCACAGCCGGAGAGGGCGGCGTGTAGGTAATGGCGTTGGCACCCGCCGCAATGGTGGCGGAAATGCTCTCGCCGGTCTTGCCGCCGCTGGCGATGATGGGCACATCCGGGAACTGCTCCCGGATCTTTGCCACCACCCGGGGCGTGTCGGTGCTGCAGGCCACATTCAGGATGGATGCCCCGGAATCAATGCGGCTTTGGATGTTGGTGTCCTCTTTTGTCACTGTGATGATGACCGGGATATCCACCACCCGCGAGACCGCCAGCAGGTTCAGGTCAGAGATGGGGGAATTGAGCACCACGCCCATGGCACCCTGGCTCTCCACGTCGCGGGCAAGATTCAGGGTGCGCACGCCATGGGTGGTGCCGCCGCCCACACCGCAGAACACCGGGATGTAGGATGCCTTGATGATGGCATCGCTGATGGCCTGCTGGGGCGTGAAAGGATAGACCGCAAACACTGCGTCCGCGTCGCAGTTGCGGATGATGGCAAGGTCGGTGGTGAATACAAAGCTTTTCAGCCGCCGCCCGTTGATGACGATGCCGCTGGCGGCATACACCTCCTGGGGCATTTTCAGGATGTTGTGGCGCAGGCGGCTTTCTACGTTGGGGGAAGTTTTCTTTTCAGCTGCCATGGGCAAGTCCTCCGTTTCTCAATTGTTTCAAATAGGAACTATATTATAGAAAAACAGGGGAGTTTATGCAAGAAACATCCTGTGAACAGTCTGCAAATAAAAATCGACCCTCTCCGTCCGTGCTTCACAGCGCCGAAGAGGGTCGTTCCTTTAATGTGTTCTAACGTATTCTAAGATATCCTCAGGCACGCCGGCCAGTGCATCGGCTCCGGCGGCAGTCAGCTCTGCGCGGCCCCGGAAGCCCCACAGCGCCCCCATGGCAGGCAGACCGGCATTGTGTCCGGTCAAGATATCTACATCGCTGTCGCCCACAAACAGGGTGCTGGCAGGGTCTGCGTGCAGGTCCTGCATCAGGCTGTAAACACCGGTGGGGTCGGGCTTGGTGGGCACGCCCGGGCGGCTGCCCCGCACCAGAACAAACCGACCTGCCCCGAAATAATGCTCGATGATCTTGCCGCACAGCGGGTCAGCCTTGTTGGAGAACACCGCGCACTGCACGCCTGCGGCGTTCAGCACGTCAATGAGGGCAGCAATGCCCGGGTAAGGCGCGGTCTTGTCCTCCTTGTGGGTATCGTACCGGGCGGTAAACTCCGCCAGCGTAGCGGCCAGCTGCTCCGGTGTGCGGGCATCGGCGGGCGAAAACCGCTCCACGAGCTTCGGGATGCCGTTGCCCACCATGTGCTTGAACTGCTCCACCGTAAACTCCGGCCACCCATGCTGTGCACACACCCAGTTGCCTGCATCAGCCAGGTCGTCGATGGTGTTCAGCAAAGTGCCGTCCAAATCAAATAATACCGTATGAATCATAACAATTTTACTTCCCCTAAAAACAATAACTTTATCTTTATGCCAAGGGCTCCCCTTATTGGGGGAGCTGTCGCCGATCGGCGGCTGAGAGGTTTAATTCGTTTCCATAAATCTGAAAAATTTCTCTGCATCCCGCAGCGGCACGCTCCTCACCTTGAGTTTTACCCAGCCGGGAAAGGTCAGGGTCAGGTTGGTGCGGCCAACGCTGGCAGCCCAGGGGCTTTGTGCTGCGGTCAGGCAGACATCCGGGTGAAACACACAGATGCAGTGCAGGTAGAGCCCCTGCTGCCGCCGCAGGGTCATGCGGCCCTCCCGCAGCCAGAGACCCTCCCGCCGGTAGCCGGCCGCGGCCCCGGCCAGAAGTGCCCCAAAGAAGAGCGTGGGGATGAGCAGGGTCACGGTCAGCTGGGGCAGCACTGTGGCCGAGACCAGCGTCAGCAGGAGGCAGAGGGCAAAGGGAATGCCTGCCGGTGCAAAAAAGATGAGACTGCGCTGCTCGGTGCGGGCCAGCAGGTCGGGCGACATCCGGAACTCCGGCAGCAGCTCCCGGAACAATGCTTCCTCGCCGCTGCGGTAGACGAACAGCGGCAGCTCGGGGGAGCAGCCACCCGCCGTTACAAAGACCGGCCAGCGCTTCATCAGCCGGGCAGCGGGGGAGATGCGGACATCTGCAAAGCTGATCTCGCTTGTCCGCACCCGGCACTCGAAGTGCCCCAGCCAGCCGCCCATGCTGCCGATCTGGTCGGCCGTGTGCCAGACAGTGTAGTGCACGGTCTGGGCAAAGCTGCGCATCAGGCTGGCCCCCAGCAGAAAGCCAGCAGCCGCTAGCAGCCACGCCGCGCCTGTAGGGAGCCACCGCGCCGCGAATCGGGCCAGAAAGCTCACCTGGATCTGGGCAAAAACGGCAGGGTTCCAGTCCGGAACATCCCGGGTCTGGCGCACGGCCAGCACGAACAGGGCCAGCGTGGAGAGGCCGTTGGCCCCCAGAAAACCCAGCGCCGCCCGCTCTCCTCCGGCGGGCCGGTGCAGGGTGGGCTTTACCAGAGGCATCAGCTGGTCTGCCACCGCCTCGGCATCGGCTTTGGGCAGGCAGACCGAAAGGGTGTGCTTTTGCGCCGCGCCCACCGGGTAAAGGGTCAGGCGGCTTGCCCCGGCCATCCGGTAGAGCAGGGGCCGGTCGATGGTCAATGCCGCCAGCATCTCGCCCCGCAGGGCACGATCCAGCCGGATGCCAAGCCGCCAGTGCAGATGAAAGACTCCGGTGTCATCCATGCTCCAGCTGCTCACACGCAGGATGCCCCAGCTCACTGCGCAGAGTAAAAGGAACAGCAGCGCATCCTGCCGCAGAGCCGTGTGCAGGGCTGTCCAGTTCCGCTCAAACAGCACCTGAACCAGCGGCAGCAGATAGACCACCAGCGTCTTGCGCAGAAACCGCAGAACGGTAAAGGGGTGCAGGCGGCGTTCGTTCATCGGATCTCCTCCGCAAGGACATGGGTGAGGGCAGCGGCCTGCTCTGCCGGGACCGCCGGTAAAATAAGCCGCGTGCCCGGTGCCGTGATGACGACCACCGATACGCCTGCCAGCCGGAGCAGCGGCGTGCGCAGCCGGAATAGCCCTGTTATGGCCCTGCGTCGGATCGCCCGCCGCAGCGGGAAGACGATGCCGGAGTACACCGTCAGGGTCTCCGCGCCCAGCGCGGCGGCATAGCTGCAGGCGCGCTGGTACACCACCGCCACCAGTGCGGCCCAGAGCAGGCAGAACACCACCCCGGCAGGCAGGCTCTGCCAGAACACAAAGGGAGCCGCCAACAGGCCCGGGATGACGGCCCAGCAGCAGAGCACAGCCCGGC
>VOFB01002757.1_pt1 | contig 33003 bp, 51 predicted proteins | sample 5384141 | NCBI WGS metagenome assembly VOFB01 (sample SAMN12384721, study PRJNA508395) | human gut metagenome | isolation source: healthy gut A | host: Homo sapiens | reverse complement strand
GCCTGGTGGACGGCGACGGAGGAATCAAATTTAAAACAAACAGGCTTTGATGGCGGCGCAATAAAAATCAGGCGAATGCGATTCTGGATATGCGTCTGTATAAGCTGATCGGTCTGGAAAATTGAGGCTTTTGATCAAAGAGCACGAAGAGACAATTGCAAATATTTACCGGTATGAGGATATTTGGAACGGAAAAAGCGCAATGGCGCAGGTCATCATCAATGAGCTGGATGCGCTCAAGAAAGAATATTCGCAGAAGCGCCGCACGGTGATCGATAACTGTGAGGAAGTTGTTTTGAAGAGAAAAAATCGAGGAAGCGCCGGCTTACTGCCTGATTGACCGGTTCGGTTATACCAGATGCGTAGACGTTGCGACGTTCGAACGCAATTAGGAAGCGGCGTTTGCGGAAAACCGTTTTGTATTTCTGGTAAAGAATACCGGCAGGATCTGTCTGTTTACCAATACCGGACAGCTTTATACGGTCAAGGTGTCCGATCTGCCCCTTTGGCAAGTTCCGCGATAAGGCAATTCCGCTCGACAACGTGAGCAATTTCGATTCGACCAGGGAACAGCTCCTGTTGGCGGTCGGTCAGAGTGACTTGAATCTCTACCGTCTGCTGTTTGTGACAAAACAGGGTATGACAAAGATGGTAGACGGCGGCGAGTTCGACGTGATGAAGCGTACCGTGGCGGCGACAAAGCTGCAGGAGGGCGACGAGGTAGCGAATGTCTGTGTTTATCAGGATCAGAAATACATTATTTTGCAGTCAAAGGACGGATTTTTCCTGCGCTTCGAGGTGGAAGAAATCCCGGAGAAAAAGAAAAACGCGGTTGGCGTGCGTGGGATGAAGCTGTCGGATGGCGATGAGATTGAAGCGGTATTTTATACGAGGCCGGGCGATGAGACGAGTGTGGAATATAAAAGCAGAACGCTTGTTCTGAATCAGCTGAAGCTTGCGCACAGGGATTCCAAAGGAACGAAGGTCAGAGCTTGACGAAACGGATAGAATGCAGTATGCTGAAATCCAGATATTTTTTTGTTACAGTTCACTTGTACTTCTGAGTTCAGATTCCGTGCTTGCACGAAAATCTGAACTCAGAAGGGTACGAAGGGAGCGCCATTTTATGAGCAAAAAGAGCTGCGAAGCAGCGGAAAGCATCGAAGATGCGCTTTTGCGAATGGCGCGTGTGAACAGTAACAATTTTTGACCTGATTTTGGAGGAATTGGAAATTTATGAGAGTAATTGCGGGAGAAGCCAGAAGTCTTCCTTTGAAAACCCCTCAGGGTTTAGATACGCGGCCGACGACGGATCGGATCAAGGAAACTCTGTTTAATATGCTCCAGCCTTATCTGCCCTGCAGCGTATTTATCGATCCGTGCAGCGGCAGCGGCGGCATCGGAATCGAAGCGATCAGCAGGGGTGCAAGGCATGCCTATTTTGTGGAAAACGGCAGGGAGCCTGCCAAATGTATCGCGGAAAATCTTCATTTTACAAAGTTCGAAGACCGTGCGACCCTGTTAAAACAGGACGTTGTCAGTGCACTGTCCTCGATTCACGAAAAGGAAGCGGACGTGATTTTCATGGATCCGCCGTATCAATCCGGGTTAGAAGAGCCCTTGCTGGCGGCACTTTCCAGAATGCCGTATGTGACGGATGAGACATTGATCGTGATCGAAGCGACACTTGACCGCGACTTTTCGTTCGCCGAAGAATAACGGATTTTCAATCAAAAAAAAAATGCTATAAGACAAATAAGCATGTATTTCTGGCAAAGGAAGAAAAAAAATGAAAGCAGCAATTTATCCGGGCAGCTTTTGACCCCGTAACCTATGGACATTTAGATATTATCCGCCGCGCCGCGTCCGTTTTTGACGAATTGACGGTCAGCGTGCTGAATAATAAAGCGTAAAGACTCCATTGTTTTCGTTGAGGAACGTCGTTAAAATATTAAAAGAAGCGACAAAAGATCTGCCGAACGTCAAGGTGGAATCTTTCAGCGGTCTGCTGGTTGACTATGCCGCCAGTAAGGACGTGACGGTTGTTGTGCGCGGTCTGCGCGCGATTACGGATTTCGAGTATGAATTGCAGAATGCTCAGACCAACCGGAAGCTTTCAGGAGACAAGCTGGATACGATGTTTCTTACGACCAGTCTGGAATACGCTTATCTCAGCTCTTCCAGCGTCAAGGAAATTGCCAGCTTCAACGGAGATATTTCACAGTGCGTGCCGCCTTTTGTCGCACGGCTTGTCTATGAGAAGTTCGGACATGCCAGAGAAAACTGAGCATATGCGGAAATGAGGAAAAGATGAGCAGAATCGAAGCTGATTGATGAAATTGAAGTATATTGATAATTGTAAGTACCAGCCGCTTTCCAATTCGAAGATCATCGTAAACAAGGACGAGATCGACGATCTTTACGCGGAAGCCGCCTAGAAGACGCCGGAAGAGATTAAGCGGTATCAGAAAATTATCAGCAATAAGGGAAGCGGATCTTAAACGATGCGCGCGAAAAGGCGCAGGCGCTGATCAACGAGGCGACCGAGCATACGACCGAGCTGATCAATGAGCATGAGATCATGCAGCAGGCTTATGCGCAGGCAAATGAGGTTGTACAGCTTGCAACTGCCAGGCACAGAGATCGTGGACAAGCAACGCTGGAAGCCAATGCGATCAAGGATTCTATCGCAGTATACCGACCAGAAGCTCTGCCGAGGTGGAGGTGATACAGCGCATGCGGTAGAAGTCTCCCAGACCCATTACAGCAACTCTGGTCAGCGACTTAAACCGGATCAATGACGTGGTACAGACAAACCGTGCAGAGTTCCATGCGCAGAATGAAGAGCTCGGCACAGAAGAGATGGATGCAGCAGGAAACGTGGGCGATGACCTGAATGTCATGTAATCCAATCCCATCAAATATCATATGGAAACAACAGAATGCGCGCTGCGTAAAAATTCTGTTATCAAGAGAACTGGAAAAAAGACTTCGGCGTGCGCCGGAGTCTTTTCTTATTATTGTATAGGAAACTTCGTTTCCATACGATAATAAACGCCCGCGCGGATCCGTGAGTCCTGTGCTGTATCGGCTGGCGTGCCTCATTCATCGGAGCAGTCTGTGACACACCTGTCACGTGCACCGTCTACACTGGAAGCACCAGATACCACGCTGCTGTCAATAACGTCAGGATCAGTTTATGAAAGATGTACGGTTTCAGCGACAGCCCGGTTTTGTGAATGCAGCTTGCAGTCTGCGCGATGCAAAGACAGCCCGCCAAACGGCAGCACGATATACGCCCAGAGCCGCCCGATGGCAGAAGCATAGACAGCCCGTTGGTGATCTCGAGCAGTGGGGACAGCGTGCGTATAAATGCCGGATAAGCTGCCAAAAAGACTGTCGGGAACAGATTTAAGAGGTTGAAAAAGACCATATATCCGCCAAGTTGGGCGATGCCGTTCATTGCGGACAGAATTGATTCATGCAGGGCGACAGCAGGCGGGCGGATGAAAGGAACGTACCTTAGCTAGCTGGAGTCGTTTGCCTGGCGCGGGACAGAAGTGGGACAAAGACGCGACTGACACTTTGCGTCGGCAGATCGCGGTAGAGCGTGTACGCAGCACCATTCCGTACAGAAACGGCAAAGAGATACATACCAAGCCAGACCGTCAGCGGAGTACGCACCGGAAACAGCGTCAGGACATAGCCGGAAAAATAGACCGGTCCGATATTGTTTATAAAGGCGAGCGCCAGGAAGCTTCCCGAGGGAAATTTTCTTTTGCTGAAGGCTTTGTGCACAGACTCGCGCACCCATCGGAAATCCGCAGAAAAATCCGGTCAAGATGCAGAACAGGCAAGCGTCAGTTGTCTGGAAAACGGGCTGCAAAACGGCGCTGCCAGGCGTGCGAGCAGGTTGGAAAAGCCGGTGGAAAGAAAGAGACCGGACAGAATCATGAACGGAAACAGAGCAGGAATCATTTTGAGAACCAGAGTGTCAGACCGTTGGCGGCGAGCGCTCCGGCCTGCGCAGGAAAGCGCAGCAGAAACAGACACAGGATAGAAAGGTTCCGAAAAAAAAAGAGAAACAGCTTTCTGCATTGATTCTACCAAAGACTTTCAGAGTATAGTATACTTAACAGTATGTGGACAACAGAAAAATTAGACCGGGAGGAACATTTTGATCAGACTGGACAAATATTTATGTGAAATGGAAGCCGGAACCCGAAGCGAGGTGAAGGCATTTATCAAAAAAGGACGGGTAACCGTAAACGGGGAAACCGCAAAATCACCGGAACAGAAGGTGGACGAAACAAAGGATACGGTTACGCTGGATGGACACAGCTTTTTCCTATCAGAAATATTTTTTATTATATGCTGCATAAGCCGGCAGGCGTTGTGACCGCGGTGCGGGATCATCACGATCAGACGGTGCTTGACCTGCTTGGGACGTCCGGGAAAAGATCTTTCCCGGTTGGACGGCTGACAAGGACACCGAGGGGCTTTTGCTTGATTACAAACGACGCGGGCGTTTTGGCGCATAGGTCAGCTTCCCCTGTGTTACGTGCCAAAGACCTATCTCGTGCATACGAAGAAGCCGGTGACGAGCCAGATGTGCGAAAAGCTGGAAGCAGGCGTTGAGATCGGGGACGAAACGCCGACTGCGCCCGCAAAGACAAAACTGCTTTCGGATACCGACTGTGGACTGCTTTTGACGATCACAGAAGACGGTTCCATCAGGTCAAGGATGCTGGCAGGCAGCTGGCAACGAAGTCGTGTATTTAAACGTCTGTCGATGGGTGCCTCGTCCTGATGAGACGCTTTCAAAAGGAAAGCTGGCGCGCGCTGACTTTGGAAGAAGAAAAAAGCGCAGCTGGGCGTGTAAACAGACGGAAAAGAGACAAATTCGATATGTGCAAAAAACGTGCGCAGAAATGAGGGAAACTATGAATATTGTGGTGATTACAGGTGCTTCCAGCGGAATGGGACGGGAATTTGCCATGCAGCTGGATCGGGGACTGCATTCCGTGGACGAGTTCTGGCTGATCGCAAGACGCGGAAGCCGGTTAAAGGAAATCGCTTCCGGCATGCAGCATACCGTAAAGATTTTGCCGCTTGATTTGACAAACGAAGCGGATATGACAGTGCTGACAGAGAGCCTTGCGTGAAGAAGAAAAGCCGGTTGTGCGCATGCTCATCAACTGCGCCGGATACGGCATGATGGGAGATTTTACGGCGGTTCCGATCAAAGAACAGACCGGCGAAGTAGATTTAAACTGTCGGGCGCTTCTGGAAGTAACCTATGGGTGTCTGCCCTATATGCGGGCCAAGAGCCGGATCATTCAGCTGGCGAGCAGTGCGGCATTTTTGCCCCAGCCGGGATTTTCCGTCTACGCGGCGACAAAATCGTTCGTTTTGAGCTTTTCCAAGGCGCTTCGGGCAGAGCTGAAGGAACGTCAGATTTATGTGACGGCGGTTTGCCCTGGGCCGGTTAAAACAGAATTTTTCGAAGTGGCGGAGCACTATGCATCCACGCTTGCGATGAAACAGTATACGATGGTAGAGGCAGATCGGGTGGTCAAGGATGCTGCTGCGCCCAGCAGCAAAAACCGTCCGATGTCCGTCTGCAGTCTGCCGATTCAGGCGTTCTGGGCGATGACACACGGCTGCTGCCGCAGGATCCGGTCATCTGTCTGGTACAGAAAATGAGAGAAAAGGAACCGAAGTCATTGAAGAAGAAAAGAATCAGAATAAAGGGCAGAAGGGATACCTTTGCCTGGAACAAAAAAATGTCCATCTGCAAAACGCTTGTGCTGTTTGCCATTTCTTTTGCAGTATACGCAATGGGCATCTGGTCGACCGGTTCCAACCAGAACCTTTTGACGATCGTTGCGGCTTTGGCTGTCTTCCGGCGTGCCCGGAGCGCGGCAAACCTGATCGCCCTGCTTCGCTGTCATGAAATTTCCGAATCGGATTACCGCAAAATCTCTGCAAAAATCAGGACAGCGGAAAGCCTTACCGATCTGAATTTACCAGCTACGAACGTACTTTATCAGGTACAGCATATGGCATTATCCGGGGTGGAGCTGATCGGCTATATGGCGGATCCGTTCGCAGACATAAAGGCTGTGAGAAGCATCTGAGGGTGTTTATGCGTAATCAGCTTTCGGAGGTACATATCCGGATTTTTAAAGAGCTGCCGAAGTATTTAAAACCGGCTGACGAGCTGAAAAGGCAGCCGCTGGGCGATAACAACGGAAGAAGAAACGGAGCGGACAGCGCGGATCAAGGCACTTTATTTGCGATCAGTCTATAAGGAGAAAAGCGGATGCGCAGTGTAACGATCGGGAAATGAAGCCGTGGACAACGGCTGACAAATTTTAAATAAATATATGAAGGAAGCCGGAGTCAGCTTTTTTTACAAGATGATGCGCAAAAATATTGTTCTGAACGGGAAAATGTACCGGAAAGGAAATTCCTTTTAATCGGTGATGAGGTAAAGCTGTTTCTGGCAGAGGAAACGCTGGAAAGTTCGGGGCACCTCCTGCAGACTACAGCGCGCAAAAAAAGGCGGCAGGGGCGGAAACAAAAGAATATCTTCTGGCATTTGAGAAACTGAAAAATATTCGCATTTTATATGAGGACGAAGATATTCTGGCGTTGGATAAACCGGCTGGCGTGCTTTCCCAGAAGGCGTCTGTGACGGATTTTTCTGCAAACGAATGGTTGATCGGATATTTGTTGTCTCAAAAAAAATTGACCGCCGAAGCGTTGGGACCTTCCATCCGTCGGTGTGTGCAACCGTCTGATCGAAACACGAGCGGACTGCTGTTATGCGGCAAAAGCCTTTTGGGAACGCAGAAACTCACAGGGCTGATCCGGAACCGGCAGATTCATAAGTATATCGCCTCTTTGCTCGGGAGAAGTAAAGGAAAACAGATTTTGACCGGTTATCTTTTGAAGGATACGAAAAAAATCAGGTTAAAATTTTAACAAAGCCTGGGTGGAGGGTGCGGACGAAATCAAAACAGGGATCGAACCCTCGCTTGCCTGGAGCTTCCCGGCATCGGGACGGTTACTTATGCCCAGGCAGAGTTGTTTACCGGCAAGACGCACCAGATCCGCGCGCATTTTGCATGGACAGGGCATCCTTTGCTGGGCGACCCGAAATACGGAAACGAAGCAGTCAATCGAACCCTGAAGCAAACCTACGGAATCGGCAGACAGCTGTTGCATGCATGGCAGATCCGCCAGAAGGACGCTGCCTCTGGCATTTTACCGACAGGCGGCATCACTTTGTCCGCTGCCGGAGGATTTTCAGAAGCTGCTTTTGGCGCAGGAATACAGCAGCCTAAACCACAAAAGAATGTGCCCACATTCTCGCGCCGAGGCCGGTTGCTTCGGCAACCATCTACCCTGCGCCGAGTGCGCATCCTCGCGAGCATTTTTATCGTATGGAAACGAAGTTTCCTATACGAGAACAAAAAGCCTGGCGGCAGCCGTAGACTGTACGCGTACCGTATTGCAGGCTTTATACTATAACGAAAGATGAACAATCACATGGCAACCTGAACCAAGAGGACTGCGGATCCAACACTGAGGATCTGATCAACCGCACGAATGAAAAATATCTGGAAAGTAATCTGGCATTGATCCAGAAGATCCCGACCCCGATTACGCCGATCAAAAATCGACAAGGAGCACAGGCATATCACGCTGGCATATTTTGACCAGAAAAGTACGGTAGACTATATCGGAGTTGTACAGGGCATTCCGGTCTGCTTCGATGCAAAGGGAATGCCCAGGATACCTTTGCCCTGCAAAACATTCACAGGCATCAGGTAGCCTTTATGGATCGGTTTGAAAAGCAGAAGGGTGGTTGCTTTTTCTGATCTACTATTCGCATCGGGAACAGTTTTATTATCTCCCCACGCACATTTGCGCTATTTCTGGGATCGGGCGCAGGAGGGCGGCGCAAAAGCTTGGTTGGACGAGTTAAACCCGGAGTATTTCCTGCCGAAAAAAAACGGTGTTCTTGTTCCGTATCTTGGATCTTTTAGCAAAAGGACTTGAGGATCGGCCGGAGAGCTGAGGAATGATATGAACAGAGAAGAAAGAAATTCTGATCGGGACAATGACGACGCTGTGTTATCTGGAAAGACGACAGCTATCTGATGCTGCATCGTGTCAAAAAAGAATGACGTCAATCAGGACAAATGGATCGGTGTCGGTGGACATGCACTCGCCTATGAAAGTCCGGAGGACTGCCTGCTTCGGGAAGTAAAGGAAGAAACCGGTCTGACACTGACCTCCTATCGGTTTCTGAGGAATCGTAACGTTTGCGTTAAAGGATGTGGAAATCACAGTACATGTGCCTGTATACAGCAGATGGCTGGGAGGGAACCCTGATTATAACTGCTCGGAGGGTGATTTGAATGGGTTTTGATAAAAGAGCTGGAAAGCTTAAATCTGTGGGAAGGTGACCGCGTATTTTTTCAGCTTTGCAGGAAAACCGTCCGTTTTTCCCTGAAACTGGAATATCGACAGCGACGAGCTGATAAAATGTGCTGGACGGCAAAGAACTTGAGTTGACAGCATTTGAAAACTGATATTCTATACAGGATTTCATATGCTAATACGGTAGCACGATAAAGTGCAAAGGAGATCCAACGATGAATAAATCCTTGCTTCATACACCCGGAGGGTGTAAGGGATGTTTACGGAGAAGAATATGCGCGTAAGCTTTTGTGGAGAAAAAGCGATGATACGATCCATTTGTACGGGTATCAGGGATATTCAGACCCCGACGTTTGAATTTTTTGATGTTTACAGTAAGTGAGATCGGCACGACGCCGTCTTCCCCAGCTGTATAAATTTTTCGATAAGGAAGGCAATACCCTGGCGCTTCGTCCGGGACTTTACGCCGTCCTGTGCCAGATGCGCCGCAAAATATTTTATGGATGAGACCGCACCGCTTCGTTTTACCTACAGCGGAAGCACGTTTACGAATACGTCGAACCTGCAGGGCAAATTAAAAGAAGTAACCCAGATGGGCGCGGAGCTGATGCTGGAACCATCTGTGGAGGCAGATGCCGAGATGATCAGCCTTGTCGTCGAAGCATTGAAAAACTGCGGTCTGACCGACCTGCAGATCACAGTGGGCGAGGTGGAATATTTTAAGGGGATCTGCGCACAGGCAGGCTTAAACGAAGAAGTGGAATTAAAGCTGCGCGACTTTATTTCCGCCAAGAACTATTTCGGTGCCCAGGAGCTTTTAGAGGAACAAAGAGTGCGCAAGGATTATGCACAGGTGCTTTTGGGGCTTGCGGATCTTGTCAAAGGGCACGCAGGATCTGGAAAGTGCGAAAATGCAGGTGGATAATGAACGTTCCCTGCAGGCGATTGAACGCCTGGAGGCACTATGAGTGCTCAAAAATACGGAACAGAAAAATATATGTCTCCTTTGATCTCGGGCTGTTAAATCAGTACAATTATTATACCGGTGTGATCTTTAAGGGATATACCTATGGTGTCGGAGATGCCATCGTGACAGGCGGACGCTATGATAAGCTGCTTCCTATTTTGGGAAAAAAAATGCACCTGCGATCGGATTTGTCGTCGTTGTGGATGATGTTCTGGAAGCCCTTTCGAGACAAAATAAGAAGCCGCATACCGGTCTGGATGGCTGTCTTTTGTTTTATACGCCGGACAGCTATGATGCAGCACTGAAAAAGGCAAATCAGCTGCGGCTTTCAGGTGTTTCTGCAGAGCTGATCCCTGTTTCCTGTAAGCAGGACTGCAGGCGGGCAGATTTGAGAGGAAGACTTCGCAGAGAGGCGATGCTCATTCATGCAGACGGAAGCTGCGAGCAGTTGAAATCATAGAGTGCACGATGTTAGAACACCAAATAGGGGACATGAAAATGGCAGAAGATAGATACCTGACCTTCGCCCTGACAAAAAGGGCGTCTGGCAGACAAAACGCTGTCTCTTTTGGAGCAGGTTGGAATTACCTGTGAAGAGATGAAGGATAAAAACAGCAGGAAGCTTGTTTTTGTCAATGAAGAATTAAAACTGAAATTTTTCCTGGCAAAGGGACCGGATGTGCCAACCTATGTGGAATACGGAGCCGCAGATATCGGTGTGACCGGTAAGGATATTTTGCTGGAAGAGGGAAGACGGGTTTATGAAGTGCTGGATCTTGGCTTTGGCAAATGCCGGATGTGCGTTTGCGGTCCGGAATCGGCGCGGGAGCTTTTGCAGCATCATGAGAGAATCCGTGTAGCAAGCAAATATCCGGTGATCGCAAAGGACTATTTTTACAATAAAAAAGCATCAGACGGTTGACATCATCAAATTAAACGGTTCTGTTGAATTGGGTCCCATTGTGGGATTGTCCGATGTCATTGTCGATATCGTGGAAACCGGTTCGACCCTGCGGGAAAACGGATTGGGCGTGCTGGAGGAAATCTGCGAGCTGTCTGCGCGCGTAATCGTCAATCAGGTAAGCATGCAAATGGAATCGGAACGGATCCGGGAGATTATTTTAAGGCTGCGTAAACAGCTGGAGGAAGCATAAAAGGCGGCGGAAATGAGGAAAACCGATGAGAATTGTCAAATTGACGGCAGAAAGCAAGAAAGGACTTTTGGAGGATCTGCTTCAGAGAAGCCCGAACCACTACGGACAGTACGAAAGTGCTGTGGCGGAAATTATTGAAACGGTGAAAAAAGGCGGCGACGAGGCGCTCTTTTCCCTATACAGAGAAGTTTGACCACTGCAAAATGGATGCAGCCCACATCCGCGTAACCAGGGAAGAAATCGACGAGGCATATCAGAAGGTGGATGCAGACTTTGTGGAGGTTATGAAAAAAAGTGCGGCAAATATCCGTACATTCCACGAAAAGCAGCTGAGAAACAGCTGGTTTGACCCAAAACCGGACGGGACGATCCTCGGCATGAAGATTCTGCCCATCGCGATTGCCGGCGTTTATGTGCCCGGTGGAAAGGCTGCGTATCCCTCCAGCGTACTGATGAACGTGCTTCCGGCAAAGGTTGCGGGCGTGGAGCGTATCATCATGACAACCCCTCCCGGAGCAGACGGAAAGGTCAATCCTGGTACATTGGTTGCTGCACATATCGCCGGTGTGGATGAGATCTATAAGGTCGGCGGCGCACAGGCCATCGCAGCCATGGCATTTGGCACACAGAGCATCCCGAAGGTAGATAAAATCACCGGCCCCGGAAATATTTTTGTCGCGCTTGCCAAAAAAGCCTGCTTCGGCTATGTGAGCATTGACTCCATTGCAGGTCCCAGTGAAATTCTGGTCATTGCCGACGAAACGGCAAATCCCCGTTATGTGGCGGCAGACCTGTTGTCCCAGGCAGAGCATGACGAGCTGGCCAGTGCCATTTTAATCACCACCAGTAAGACTTTAGCGGATCAGGTTTCTGTTGAAGTGGACAGGTTCGTTGCAAACCTGTCAAGACGCGAGATCATCGAAAAATCCCTCGACAATTATGGCTATATTCTGCTGGTAGATTCTCTGGATGAGGCAGCGGACACTGCCAATGAGATTGCTTCGGAGCATCTGGAAATCCTGACGAAGGATCCCTTTGCCATGATGACAAAAATCCGTAATGCCGGAGCGATCTTCCTTGGGGAGTATTCCTCCGAGCCTTTGGGGACTATTTTGCAGGTCCAAACCATGTGCTTCCGACAAATGGTACGGCACGATTTTTCTCCCCGTTAAATGTAGATGATTTTTGAAAAAGACGAGCATCATTTCATATTCCAGACCGGCGCTGGAAAAGATCCATCAGGATATTGAGTGCTTTGCAGAAAATGAGGGACTGACGGCGCATGCCAATTCCATCCGTGTCCGTTTTGAAAAGGAGGACTGATGATGGAAAGAACGGCGAGTATAAAACGCGATACAAAAGAAACCAGAATTGCACTGACACTTTCCTTAGACGGCACCGGCAGCGCTGATATTGATACCGGCATCGGATTTTTCGACCATATGCTGGACGGCTTTGCACGGCATGGATTTTTTGATTTGTCTGTAAAAGTGGACGGAGATCTGTTTGTGGACGGACATCATACCGTAGAGGATACGGGAATCGTATTCGGGCAGGCGATCGCTGAGGCAGTCGGAGACAAAAAAGGAATCAAACGTTACGGATATTTTTCTGCTGCCGATGGATGACGCGCTGGTTGAGTGCGCAGTGGATCTGTGCGGACGTCCCTATTTCAATTTTGATTACGAATTTAATGTTCCGATGATCGGCGGGCTGGATACTCAGCTGATCCGGGAGTTTTTCTATGCCGTTTCCTACAGTGCAGGTATGAACCTGCATATCAAGGTATTGGACGGCATCAACGGACATCATGTTGCAGAGGCGATGTTTAAGGCGTTTTCCAAGGCACTTGATATGGCAGTATCCAACGAACCGAGGTTAGACGGCGTGCTTTCCACAAAGGGGAAGCCTGTAACATACAGAATACATATCGGGCAGTCGTCTGGCTGAACCAGACCGGATGCAGAACAGCTGTCTGGAAATGAGGATCAGAATGAATACAAAAAAATTTATGGCATGCATGTACCTCAAAAATGAGGTCGCGTATCAGGACAGAGAGGGCACATGCAGAATCGAGGAAACGCCGGTCGCGCTGGCGGAGAGCTACAGCGAAAACGAATGCGATGCAATTTATGTCGGTCTGCTTTCGGAGAATGATGCAGAGCATGAAAAGGATCTGGACGTTCTGCGGGAAATCTGTCAGAATACAGCGGTTCCGGTAATTGGAAGCGGACACATTTTCCGAATGGAGGATGTGAAAAACTGTTATATGCAGGCGCCAGCAGGTGATGCTGGATTATGCCGATCCGGTGCAGCTGGAGCTGACAAAGAGGTCTCCCTGAAATTTGGCAAAGAAAAAATCGCAGCAGGCGTTGCAGATATTTCGCTTCTGGAACAGGAAAAGGAGCTGCTAAAGAATATACCTCCAACGTATTTTTGTTCTGTCCCGGTGCAACGGCGGAGGCTGCGCTGATGTCTCCGGTTCCGGTGGTAACCTTTTTGCCGGAGGTTTCCTGGAAAAGCATACGAGGTGCTTTCCGCCAATATCAGCGGTATTTCCGGTAAGTTGGTCAATGAAAACATAACAGAGATTTCCGCGATCAAAGCCCTTTGCCGGGAAAATAAAATTCCGTAGAGGACAGAGGGGCGGCCTATGCCTTTCCGATCTGAAAAAGGGACCAGACGGTTTGGTTCCGGTGGTTGTACAGGATGTGAAAACCGATGCCGTGCTGATGGTTGCCTATATGAACGAAGAAGCCTACAATCAGACGCTGCGCACCGACGTATGACATATTACAGCAGAAGCCGCCAGGAGCTCTGGATTAAGGGAGAGACCAGCGGACACTATCAGTATGTGCATTCTTTGACCGCGGACTGCGACCTGGATACAATCCTTGCAAAAGTAACACAGGTCGGCGCGGCATGCCACACCGGTTCCTACAGCTGTTTCTTTAACGAAATCCAGAACCGCAGCAGCAAGCAGGAAGCGCACAATCCGATGAAGGTCTTTGAAGAGGTATTTTCGGTGATCGAGGACCGTAAGGAGCATCCCAAGGAAGGCTCCTATACCAACTATCTGTTTGATAAAGGCATTGACAAGATCTTAAAGAAAGTCGGGGAAGAGGCGACAGAAATCGTCATCGCAGCAAAAACCCCAATCGAACGAAATCAAATATGAAATCGCTGATTTCCTGTACCATATGATGGTGCTGATGGCAGAAAAAGGCGTGACCTGGGAAGAGGTCACGACAGAGCCTGGCAAACCGATAAAATGTATAGGAAGCAGCGTAGCGCGGCAGGTGCGTCTGCGCATTCAATTTAGATAAAAAAGAGAAAAGACCGGGCGTCAAATCCTTTGAAAGCAAAAGGGTTGGCGCTCGTTTTTGTTTTAGGACAATAGAATACTTCCAGTACATGTATTTTCAGGTTTGCAGATTATTTTTTCAGATACGCCATCATACAGATGAATAGGAAACTACACTATAGTAGTTTACATAAAAAAATATTATGTAAACTACAAAATGGAAAGGATGGACAAGATGGAAGATGCGGAAAGAAAGCTGGAGCTGACCAGATACCTTCGGCAGGAACAGAATTTAAAACCGGATGAAGGTAAAAATCGGGAAGACATTTTGTACGGAACGGGTAAAAACAGTGAAATGCTGTATGGAGACGATGGTTTGGAACTGGCAGAATATGACAGAATCCGGGAGCAGGGCATAAGGGGCCTATGTTTGGGCTGCGGCTGGCAGTCAGCCTGATGCTGTTTGCGGGCGTTATCTATCTGGATAAAAATCAGATTGACTGGAAGGGGGCAGAGTGCAGTTGCCGTGATAAGCAGGCGAGCTGGAAACTTCTGTAATGGGAAATTCTACGGTGGAGGCACTGCATTAGCCTTGCAACAAGCCGGAAATACCCTATAATCATACCATAATGTCCATTTTCAAAATGGGAAAAGTCTGCGCTATCGGGGCTCTATGTTCTGGCTGCGGGAAGCAACCCGTACCGAATATTTTAAAGCCACACCGGCAGCAGATAAAAAATGGTAAGGAAACAGGGAAAAATGAAAAGATTAACATCAAATATTGAAGGGCTTTCGGCACGGCAGCTGGCACAGCGCTGTATCGGTGCAGAAGAACTTTCAAATGGCAGAGAGCAAAGCTTGCTCTCGGGGATGACATCCTGATGAGTGTTTCTTCTCCTGCGCGTTATGTCGGTGGGAGGGCAATTCCGTCATGAAAACACTTTACACCGGGAATGGTCCGGTTTGCCATGTGTTTTCCGGACGTCTGAGATCGGCATGTCTCACCTCGGCATCCCGATTCTCTACGATATGTTCAACCGTTATGACGATGTGGGTGTGAGCGGGTTTATTCGCCGTGGCTGGATCTGGATAAAATCATGCGCGAGAAAAAATTCCGCTGTTTGCCCTGGAATCTCAGGAGCCGGTGAAAAATTTTGACTTTTAGGCATCACGCTGCAGTACGAAATGTGTTATACAAACGTCCTGCAGGTGCTGGATCTGTCCGGATTCCGCTGCTTGCAAAGGCCATACCGAAGAAGATCCGATCGTGATTGGCGGCGGCCCTACGCTTCAATCCGGAACCGATCGCGGAATTTTTTGATCTCTTCTACATCGGAGAGGGAGAAACTGCGTACCGGAAGCTGCTGGACGTCTATAAAGAAGTAAAAGAAAAAAGGCGGCAGCCGTCAGGAATTTCTTCTGCGCGCGGCGAGGAAGTGCCCGGCATGTACGTGCCGTCCCTGTATGAAGTATCCTATAAAGAGGACGGGACGATCGCATCTTTTGTCCCGACCAAGGAGGGTGTTCCGGCAAAGATTACAAAGGAAATCGTGATGGATCTCGACAATGCGCCGTATCCGGAGAAACCGGTGGTTCCGTTTATCCGTGCGACACAGGATCGTGTCGTTTTGGAAATTCAGCGCGGCTGTATCCGCGGCTGTCGTTTCTGTCAGGCAGGGCAGCTGTATCGTCCGGTACGCGAAAAGAGCCTCGAGACCCTCAAGCATTACGCGACGACGATGCTGGACAGCACCGGTCAGGAAGAAATTTCCTTGAGCTCCTTGAGTTCCAGCGACTATTCCCATCTGGAAGAGCTGGTAGACTTCCTGATGACGACCTGTCAGGAGAAAAAGTGAATATTTCCCTGCCTTCTCTGCGAATTGATGCGTTTTTCTTTAGACGTTATGGGAAAGGTACAGGACGTCAAAAGAGCAGCCTGACCTTTGCACCGGAAGCAGGAAGTCAGCGTCTGAGAAACGTCATCAACAAGGGACTGACCGAAGAAGTGATTTTTAAAGGGCGCAGGACTTGCATTTGAGGGCGGATGGAGCCGCGTGAAGCTGTATTTCATGCTCGGGCTGCCCTTTGAAACAGAAGCAGATATCCGTGGGATCGCAGAGCTGTCCAATAAGATTGCAGCCCTTTATTATGAGGTTGTTCCAAAAGAAAAGAGAAACGGGCCGGTACAGATCGTTTCCAGTACATCCTTCTTTATCCCGAAGCCGTTCACTCCCTTTCAGTGGGCACCGATGTGTACAAAGGAACAGTTTTTGGATAAGGCAGCGCTGACCAAGCAGGCGGTGCGTGAACAAGCAACCAAAGCGGATCAAATACAATTGGCATGAGGCGGACGTCAGCGTTTTAGAGGGCGTGTTTGCCCGCGGCGACAGAAAGGTTGCCGACGTGATTTTAAAGGCGTATGAAAAGGCTGTATTTACGATGCCTGGGGCGAATATTTCATGTATCAGACCTGGGTGGACTGCTTTCAGGAGTGCAATGTCGATATGGACTTTTATACGACAAGAACGCGCAGCGATGAGGAAGTTTTCCCATGGGATTTCCTGGACTGCGGCGTAAACAGAGCCTTCCTTTTGCGGGAATGGAAACGTGCGGCGGAGGCTGTCGTAACGCCCAACTGTAAGATGCAGTGTCAGGGCTGCGGCGCTGCGCGCTTCGGCGGCGGAATCTGTTTCGAACAAAGAGGAGGGGATGCGGTATATGATGGTACGTGTAAAATTTGCAAAATATGGTCCGCGCGCTTTACCGGACATCTGGATGTGCTGCGTTTTTTCCAGAAGGCGATCCGCAGAGCCGGACTGGATGTTGTGTATACACATGGATTTAATCCGCATCAGGTCATGAGCTTTGCTGCGCCACTGGGTGTCGGACTGTGCAGCGTGGGCGAATATATGGACGTGGAAATCGCTTCGTCTGATGGCGCAGAGGATTTTAAGGAGCGCCTGCAGGAGGCATGTCCTTACGGAATCGATATCCTGAGTGTAAAGATGCTGCCGGAAAAGGCGGGAAACGCGATGGCGAGCGTCGCTATTGCGGCAACCTATGCAGTAATTTAAAGATCCCGAAAAGAGCTTTGCAGGCTGTCAGGGCGCGGTGGACGGCTGCTTTCCAAAAGAACTCTGGATTACAAAGGGAAAACCAAGCGCAGCACGGCAGAGGTCGATATTCGGTCCGGTATTTATGACTGTCACATCGACGACGGCGCGTTGGTATTTATGGTAGATGCAAGCAGCGGCGGAAATATCCGTCCGGAGTTCGTAACGGATGCAGTCCTTTCCCTCGCAGGTCTGGAGGCGTCAAAGATTGAGCTGCAGACCGTGCGCATGGAAACCTGGATGAATACGGGAACGAAAGAAGAGCCTTCCTTTGTTCCGCTGGATGCGATAGGAGAAGCATTTTTGAGCAGTGTATGCGTGATCACAAGAGCGGTTTTAAAGGAACATACAGAACCGGTTTTAACTTCCTTTTATTTGGAAAAGGACAAACTGACAGAGGTTCATCCCCATCTGGAGGGACGGTCGCTTCTGGGAAATATTTACGTCGGAAAAGTCAAGCATGTGGTAAAAAATATTGACGCTGCATTTGTGGAGATCGCCGGTGGACAGACCTGTTACCTGCCTTTCAAAGAAGCACAGGCTCCGGTGCTGACGAATCGCCGCTGGGATGGCAGACTGCTGGCAGGCGATGAGATTTTGGTGCAGGTGATGCGCGATGCATTAAAGACAAAAGAGCCTGCCCTGACAGCGAAGATCAGCCTGGAGGGGCGGCTGGCAGCAGTCGTTCTGGACGGCGGACACGGCGTGCGGTATTCCAAGCAGCTCCCAAAAGAGACGGCAGATCATTTCCGGGAAGTGCTGCAAAGTGTAACCGTTCCGGATGGAATGACACTGGTGGTGCGGACTGCGGCGGGGGATGCTGTGGATACAGCCCTTTTACGCGAGGCAAACGCTCTTCTCGAAAAGGCGCAGAAGCTTTTTAAGCGTCGGCAGAAGCCGGACGGTCTTTTCCATGATTTCGGAGGAACGCCCCGGCTGGCTGGATAGAGCTCCTTTCACATAAGCAGCTGCCGGATAAGATCGTGACAGATGAAACGCTCGTCTATACCGCGCTGGAGGACTTGTACGGCAGCGGTGCATCCGGTATAGAGAAAAATTGCCTGCCGCTGCAGCGGATTCCGTAGAGCGGTTCGGCAAAGAACTCAGGAGCTGCCGGGAGGCACGAAATGTCCGGAAATTTCGTTCTACAGAGACAGCCGACCGAACCTGTTTGCACTCTATGGGCTTGCCGGGAAGCTGGAAGAAGCGCTTTTGAAGCGCGTCTGGCTAAAATCCGGCGGATATCTGGTCATCGAACCAACAGAAGCGCTTACGGTGATCGATGTCAATACAGGAAAATATGACGGTTCCAAAAATGTGAAGAAACCTTTGCCCTGATCAATCGAGAAGCGGCGCAGGAAACAACGCGCGGCATCCGGCTGCGCAATCTTTCCGGTATTATTTTGATAGACTTTATCAATCAGAAGGACCGGCAGGCGGCAAAAGAATTGTTGAGGAGCTGCGCAGCCTTTGTAAAGAGGATCCGGTCCCGGTTCGCGTCGTGACATCACTGCTCTGACTGGTGGAGCTGACACGCAAAAAGATCAAAGGCACACTGGCAGAGCAGTTAAAGGGGCTGAAACCCACAGGGGTACAGCGATAACTGAAATCGATCAGACAGGCAGGGGAAAAGGCATGAAATTTCTTGGCATGAAAAAGGTGCGGGACAGGCAAATATCTGAAAAATTATGAGCTGTCCTATGAAAATAAAGCAGGCAAATTAAAAACCTACGAAATCGTCAGCCGAAAAAGAGCTGGAAGATGTGCAGGATCTTGGCAGACGGGCAAGCGGTGTCTCTATTGTAGCATTCCAGGATGGGAAAATGCTTCTTTTAAGGAGTTTCGCATGAGTATCAATAAAGCGATTTTCAACCTATGCGCCGGAATGCAGGAAAAAGGGGAACGATCGAGGAATGTATTCGCAGGGAGCTGTATGAGGAAACAGGACTTTCGGTGAAAAAATGCTGAAGATCCTGCCGCCCTCCTATTCTGCAGTCGGTTTTTCCGATACGAAAACCTATATCGCCTTTGTAGAGGCAGACGGATTCAGACCATACGTCTGACAACGAAGAAATTTCCGCACGTTTTTACAGCCGGAGGAGTAAAAGCGCTTTTGGAAACGCAGAATTTTCTTCCGTTCCCAGATGGCGGCATTTTTCTTACAGAGGGAGCAGAGCTTTGGAATAAAAACGATCCAAACAGGAGGATGAGGACAAATGAAGAAAAAATGGTGGCATGAAAAGATTGGATATCAGATTTACCCGAAGAGCTTTTTAGACACAAATGGGGATGGTGTCGGAGATCTCACCGGTGTGATCGAGAAGCTTCCTTATCTGGAACAGCTCGGCGTTGATATTTTATGGCTCTATCCGTCCCCGATGGTGGATAATGGATATGATATTTCCGATTATGAGAATATCGACCCGCGGTTTGGTACGCTGGAGGATATGGATCGTCTGATCGCAGAAGCCAAAAGAGAAAAACATCTCGATCATCATGGATCTTGTGGTCAATCATTGCTCCGATCAGCATGCCTGGTTCCGAAAGCGATTGCAGATCCTAAAAGGTCCTTATGGCGATTATTTTTACCTGAAGAGGGAAAAGACGGAAAAGAGCCCAACAACTGGCGCAGCTATTTTGGCGGCAGTGTTTGTGAAAAGGCTTCTGCCCGGACAGGAGAATTTATATTATTACCATGCCTATGCCAAAGAGCACCGGATTTAAACTGGGAAAATCCTGCCCTGCGAGAGGAAATCTACAAGATGGTCAACTGGTGGCTTGACCGCGGCATCGCAGGCTTCCGGATTGACGCGATCATCAACATAAAAAAAGACCTGACCTGGGAAGATCTTCCGGTGGACGGGCCGGACGGCAGAGGCTTTTAACCAACAGCATCACCCGGATGCAGAAGCGCGACGGCGGGACGAAAAATGGCATTGGCGTCTTTTAAGAGAATTAAAGGAACGCTGCTTTGCGCCCCCACGATGCGTTTACGGTCGGAGAGGTGTTCGAGGTCGACAGGGAGCAGCTGGAAGAATTTATCGGAGAGGACGGATATTTTCCACGATGTTTGCCTTTGATCCGATCCAAAGCTAAAAAAAAGGAACCTGTCAGTGTGAGTTTGACCGGAACATGAATCCGGACGAATGGAAGAGGGATGTGTTTGTCAACCAGAAGCTGCTTGGAGATATTGCATTTGAGGCAAATATTATCGAAAATCATGATATGGCGCGTGGTGCGACGATCTATATCCCGGACGAGGATTACGGCTTTGCCAGCATATCGGCGCTTGCCGGTCTGCAGGTACTGCAGCGCGGTATGCCGTTTTTATATCAGGGACAGGAAATCGGCATGACAAACTGTCCCTTCGAATTGGAAGACATTGATGATATCATGACGCTGGACAACTATCGTTATGCAGTTGCCTGTGGATTCCCGGAAGAAAAGGCGTTTGCTGGCTGTGCACGGGAAAGTCGTGATAACGCCAGAACACCGATGCAATGGAGTGACGCGGAAAATGCTGGTTTTACAACCGGAAAGCCCTGGCTGAAGGTCAATCCGAATTATCCTGAGATCAATGTGGCACGGCAGGAAAAGGAATACGGTTCTGTATTGAATTTTTACAGGCGCTTGCTGTGCTTCCGTAAGTCGGAGGAATACCGTGATTTGCTGACTTATGGTACGTTCGAAACCGATGTACGAGGATCAGGAAAGGATTTTTGCATTTAAGAGAACGCTCGGTAAGCAGTGTCTGACTGTAATCTGCAATGAAAGCTCTGCAGAGCGTTTCCTGACCTTAAAAAGAGGATTGTGAGGAAGTGGTTTTTTTTGTCAATCTGCCGCAGGTGAAGAGAATTGGTGACAACCTGATTCTGCATCCCTATCAGTTGATTGTGGTGGAAACGACGAAAAATAGTTGAATTCTTCGTGGGAATTGTATATAATAACAGTATCAACAACGAAGAGAGGGTGATGCTATGAATACAGTGATTACGATTGGACGTCAGTTTGGTTCCGTGGCCGTGAGATCGGGGAAAAGCTTGCGGAGCATTTCGGCATCAAATGTTATGACAAGGAGCTGTTATCCAGAGCCGCCAAGGACAGCGGATTTTGCGAAGAGATGATTAAGACACATGATGAACGTCCGACCAACTCTTTCCTTTACAATCTGGTCATGGATACTTATTCTTTCGGCTACAATACATCCACCTTTATGGATATGCCGATTAGCCATAAAGTTTTTCTGGCACAGTTTGATGCGATCAAGAGCATCGCAAAAGAGGGTCCGTGCGTATTGGTTGGCCGCTGCGCAGATTATGCGCTGCACGACATGAAAAACTGCCTGCATTTCTTCATCTATGCGGACGAAGAGACGAAGATCAAACGTCTGGTGAAGAAATATCCTGATTTAAACGAGTCCAAGGCAAGAGACATGATGGTCAAGAAGGATAAACAGCGTCAGAGTTACTACAACTATTATTCCTCCAAAAAGTGGGGACGCGCAGACAGCTACGACTTCTGTTTAAACAGCTCGATCCTTGGTATTGATGGAAACCGTGAAGCTGATTACGCAGATCATTGAAGATTCTGAACAAAAAGGCAGTAGGTCTGCGCATTTGCTGCGCTGACCGTAAGAGAACTTAAACTGGAAGGCAAAAATCCTATCGGCACAGCCGATTTGGAATGGATTTTTGCACGTAACTGTGAGGGTACGGAACAGTTACATTTTGAACAAAAGAGCAGTAAAACAAAAAGTGAAACAATAGAACCTATGCTTTGTGAGCAGTCTATTGTCAGAAAAACAGCGGTTTGAAATTTGTGATGTAGTTTCAAACCGCTGTTTTTGATGGAATGAGCTGCTGGCGTATCATGGCATGGATGGAGAAACATCCGAGCGGGAGACCATTATGAAATATTTCAGAAAATACGTTTTGTCAATTTTATTATGTTTTATCCTGACCGGCTGCGGGCAGCAGGCAGGTTTTTCGGAATCTGTATCTGCGGTACCGGAAAGTAATTTTACGGAATCCCAGACAGGCGTTCCGAAACCGTGATGCAGAGCAGACTGACGCGGATGCAGAAACAGCGGAAATAAAGTCGGCTTCCGACAACGTAAGACCCTCCAAAGAAGAAGTCCTTGCCATGCGGGAAAAAACGCTGGATGGGATGCCGGAGACGGAAATTTCCAGACTGAGGGAAAATATCAAAGTTGCAAATCTTCAAATGGAATCCGCATATCTGAACGACAACCCTTTAAAAGCTGTCAGATAAAGAAAGCCCATACTGGCAGTATTTTGACTGCAAAGGCGACATTCAGCTGGGCTGGTGGTATCATCAGGCGATCTATCCGAAGGATGTCATCATGAAAGCGGAAAATATCACAGAAGAGGAATTTGCGGAAACCTATACGGAGCCTGAATTGTGACGAATAGCTTTGACGCGGCAGATTTTATCGATTTGATTTCCGAAATGAAGTCCTTTGTAAAAAATGAAGCCCTGGCAGCAGATTTACAGCAGCTGATGGATCTGACGCGAATGGCGTGGGCAACGCATGAGATGCAGTATGCGAATGAACTCTATAAGGTGCTCCATGATCTGGACTATTTTCTTTTTAAGATACGGAATTGAGGACGTTGGGCAATATACTGCCGATGCGGGAACCGTAGGCACTTATTATGGCGTTCTTGCAGTTTATGGGGCAGAGCCTTTTTCGGCAGAGGAACAGACAAAAGCGTTTGGCAAAAATCCTGTGGGATGCATATTGTTTCGGAAAAATCGAGGGAACAGATCATGGAGTGCCGGATACCTATGGACAGGAAAGCACGTATTTTGCTTTGTACGATGTAGATGGCGATGGACAAGAAGAGCTGTTGCTCAACTGGACAGGTGCTTCGATGGCGGATACGGTAGAATATATCTGGGGATACGGAGATAACGGCACGCATGTAGAGCTGTGTGAGTTTCCGGCGCTGACCTGTTATGACAATGGAGTGATTGAAGCAGAATGGTCGCATAATCAGGGACTTGCCGGAGAATTCTGGACCATATTTTCTATACCGCTATAATGCCGAAACTGATCAGTATGAAATCTGTGGCGGAGCAGATGCATGGGATAAAAGCGTGGCAAAGACGAAGGAACAGGGAGAAATTTTTCCGGACGATATCGATGCAGATCAAGACGGTGTCGTTTATTATCTGCTGCCTGCCGACTGGGATGGAAACTATGATATGGAGCCTGTAGATGGAGCTAAGTACCGGACATGGCGGAATCCTTTTGAGGGAGCGTCGGAAATGGACGATATCTGGTTTTGGATTTGAAGGAAGAAAATATTGCAATTTTAGGTGCAGAAAAGCCAGACTAAAACAGAGGATAAAGATTGAAAAATAAAATTAGTCAATCGAGAGATTTGTGTCTGCGCGCACTTGACACAAACTCGATATGCGTAAAAGCGTGCGCAGAAATGAAAGGAAAAATGGGAAACGAAAGCGGGACTTGGATTATGTATGGGGTAAGTCGGGAGGACCCGGAATGTATCCATACAGTCGATGAAGCAGTGGAATATATCAATAAGGTGGGATTTTTGCCGCTTTTTAAAAATGAGATTCCGGGGTTTTCACTGGAAGAGCGCACTGCTCCGGAATATTGGTGGAGCGGCGATCCCAAAAGCGATCCCTGGGAATGGCGTGAGATCATTGCCCGAAGCGGTAAAGTCGCCTATGGAAAATTTTTTGATAAGAAAGCGGGTTTTATTTCAAAGCAGTGGTTTCCGTATTTTGCAAACTTTAGACGGGACGGATATGATTTTGATGCGCTTTTGGGATGATGAAAAGGCGTCCATCCGGCAAAAGAAAATCATGGATTTCTATTTGGAAGAAAAATGCCGAAGCAGAATATTTTCCAGTGAGTTAAAGAAAAAAGCCGGTTTTGGAAAGGGCGGTGAAAAAGGCTTTGATGGCGTGATTACGGCGCTTCAGATGCAGACTTATCTTTGTGTCAGAGATTTTCGCCAGCGAAAAACAAAAAGGGAGAAGCCTACGGCTGGCCTGTCGCTGTTTACTGTACGCCGGAGCATCTCTGGGGACATCATGTGACAAGCGCTTATACAGAGTCAGCGGCTTCCTCCGGAGAAAAATCGCAGCGCACATGCGGAAAATCTACCCGATTGCAACCAGGCAGCAGGTACATCGGTTGGTGGGGAATATTGTTGCGCTGTAATTGATAAAATAGTTAAAATAGAATATAATAATATTAGCTAATATTGAAAGACTTGTTACGGAGGTGCTGATATGATGATTGAGACTGCAACTGCGACGGAAATGCAGAATAATTTTGGAAGATATCTTAGTATGGTGATGTCTGGACAGAAATCATTGTGACAAAAAATGGTAAAGAAGTTGGGCGATTTATTCCAAAAGATGCGACGGTATCCTATTTGACAGATTCCCTCACCGGAATTTTGAAGGAAGATTACGATTTGGATGAAGCTAAGGAAGAAAGCCTGAGGGAAAAAATATGGTTTTGTTGGTTGATACAAATATCATTTTTAGATGTGCTTCTAAGCAGACCGGAATTTGTAAAAGATTCTTCTATGATATGGAAATTATGTGAAACAGAACAGGCAAAGGGATATCTTTCGACTTTAACGTATGCGAATATGATGTATGTTATGCGAAAACAGTTGACACCAGATCAAATTGAAGATGTATTTCGAAAATTAAACCTGATTTTTGAATTTGCTGATTTCAGTCCTGCCGTTTTGGAGAGGGCTGTTGCAATGAAGTGGAAGGATTTTGAGGATGCTGTTCAAAGTGCAACTGCGGAGTCTGTCCATGCGGACTATATTGTTACAAGAAATCTTAGGATTTTATGAAGAGCAAAGTTATAGCATTTACACCGGCGGAACTCTTGGCAAGAATCTAAAAGCCGCAAAGAAATGGAATTGGATGTTTATAAAAATATATACAGTGGATCGGTTCGGGCAGCAGAAGCGGAAATTAGAGGCAGTTTAATTCGGAGAGAGATGTTTTGATTGAGACATTCAACTATTCGCAAAAAAGTTGTTTAACGAATAGTTAGCACCGCTTTCCGTGATTTTCGCAGAAAATACGTTTTGCTTCGGTGCTAACTAATTCGTTAAACTTGCGGGTGTTTGATAAAAAATAGTTAGAACTTCTTTTTCTGGGATTTCGCAGAAAAATACGTTTTTGCTTCGGTGCTAACTAATTCGTTAAACTTGCGGGTGTTTGATAAAAAATAGTTAGAACTTCTTTCTGGGATTTCGCAGAAAAATACGTTTTTGCTTCGGTGCTAACTAATTCGTTAAACTTGTGGGGGGTTGATAAAAATAGTTAGCACCTATTTCCGTGATTTCGCAGAAAAATACGTTTTGCTTCGGTGCTAACTAATTCGTTAAACTTGCGGGGTGCTTGATAAAAATGAGTTCAGGAGGCATATATCTGCTGACGCAGATGATTGCCTCCTGGGTTTTTCGCTTTTTTCGTAGATTCTGTAATTTCCAATTATAATTAAAATCTGCAATTTAAATATTTAAATGTCTGCAATTTATGTCTTATTATTTACCATCTTATATGTCACATATCTGAATCTGTTTTATAATGTTTATATGCCTACGCCAGGTCTTTTGAATCCAGAATGATTGTAAATGGTCCGTCATTGATCAGCGCGACCTCCATTTCCGCACCGAATACGCCGGTTTTCACGACGGGAACTTCCTTTTTGCAGGCGTCGATGATGTATTCGTAAAGCTCGTTTGCATGCTGTGGTGATCCGGCTTTGACAAAGGATGGCCGGTTGCCTTTTTTGCAGTCCGCGTACAGAGTAAATTGGGAAACCAAAAGAAGCTGTCCGTCGACATCTTTTAACGCGAGGTTCGTTTTCCCGTTTTCATCCGAAAAAATCCGCATTCCGATCAGCTTGCGAACCATTTTGTCTGCTGTTTCTTTTGTGTCCTCGTCACAGATTCCGATCAGGACGAGGAAGCCTTTTCCAATTTCAGAATATAGCTTCTGGTCGATTGTAACGCTTGCCTGTAGTACATTGAATAACAAATTTCATAGGTAATCATCCTTCTGAGGTTTATTTTAAATTTTTAACAAACATTGTGAATAAAATAACAATAAAACAAGCCGGATTATTTTTTGCTTTGTTCCGAACTCGAATCTTCTGTTTTCGATTGGATTCTACGGCTGGCGCAGCGTTATCCGAAGTTGTTTGCGCTTTTTCGTCCGGATGTTCTGCAGGGCGCGGAATAAACGTCTTCAAATCTTCTTTAAAATTCCGAACGAAAACTGTTTCTTACGGTGCCTTGCGGGCTTATCTTCCGGTTTGGAAATAAAGCTGCCGGTCTGGACATCGACATAATCCAGTGTCTGGTACTCTTCTGTTTTATCGGACATGCCCTTTTTTTGCAAACTGCGGTTGACGTAGCGCTTGATCAGCGCATAAAAAACAGCAAAGATCGGAACACCGAGAATCATGCCTGGTACACCCATGAGACCACTGAAGATGGTGATGGAAAAAAATAATCCAGAACCCGGAAAGACCGGTGGAATCGCCAAGAATCTTAGGCCCAAAGGAAGTTGCCGTCAAACTGCTGCAAAATCCAGATGAAGATGATAAAATACAGGCATTGCATCGGATTGACCATTAAAATAAGCAATGCACAGGGTACGGCTCCGATAAACGGACCAAAGAACGGAATAATGTTGGTAACGCCGACTATGACGCTGATCAGCATTGGATATGGCATTTTCATGATGCTGACAACAACAAAGCAGAGAACACCGATGATGGCTGAATCCAAAATTTTCCCACTGATAAATCCGCCAAAGGTGGAATCGATCGACGGAAGTCTTCCATAATTACATTAGCCTGTCTGGTATCCCAGAAAGCGTATAAAAGCTTCTTTCCCTGGCTGACAAAGCGTTCCTTACTGGCAAGCAGATAGATGGAAATGATCAGTCCGATAACGAGGGTTCCAGACTGCCTTCGCAAAGCTTAACATGTTAGGGAGACTGTTTTTACGATGGCATTGATCTGAGGCATCATGGTTTTATTGAGGAAGTTTTCAAGATCTGTCGAATAATGATCGATCAGATCGGATACAGTCGTTTCGATGTCTGGATTATCAGCAAGCAGTTTTTCTGCCCAGTCACTGACGTTTTTTACATAGCTGGGAACTGACCGACAATACTCTGGATACTTCCAATGATCTGCGGAATTACAACTCTGAAAAATCCGTACACAAAAACAGGACAAAGCACAGCGTCAGGACGATCGAAATGCCGCGGCAATAGCTGGTCAGCTGTTTCTTTTTTTTCTGTAAGGACGGTTTTTGGGGAAATCAGCCAGTCTCTGGCGGGATACAATGCAAAATGCTCGATGGCGTTTACCAGCGGACACATCAGCCATGCCAGAATAAAGCCGTCCAGAATCGGCATGCAGATGTGCAGCAGATTCTGCAGATGATCTTTAAAGTTGCCGCCGTGAAAGATCAGATAATAGGCGAGCAGCCCGCCGATTACAACCAGAAGCGCCGTTACGCCCCAGTATAGATATTTTTTTCCCAGCGAAATTTCATGTCAAGTACTCTCCTTTCCGTCATGCGAAGAAAGCTCGTCGAATTTCGCTTTCATCGTCGGGTTGTTTTTCGTAAGGCGCTTGATGCTCAGATCTTCCGCCTTGTTGTTTGCGAGCCGCAGGTTGTTTTCAGAAGAAAGCAGGGCCTCCTTTGTCTTCTGAAGATGGTCGATCGTTTTGTCGATTTCATCGATCGCGCGGTGGAACCGTTCACTCGCCAGACGGAAATTCCGATTGAATTTCTCTTTAAAATCATTCATATCTTCCTCAAAATGGGAAATGTCAATATTCTGATTTTGATGACAGCAAGCTCCTGCTTATACCGCAGCGCATTCAGGGAAGCATTGCGCAGCAGCGTGATCATCGGGATAAAAAACTGCGGACGGATCACATACATCTTCGGATATCGATAGGAAACGTCCACGATGCCGGTGTTATACAGCTCGCTGTCTGGCTCCAGCATGGACACTAAAACGGCGTATTCGCAGTCTTTCTCGCGCCGGTCCTTATCCAGCTCCTTGAAAAAATCTTCATTTTTCTTTTTCGTTGCGGTTTCATCCATCTCGTTTTTCATTTCAAACATGATGGAAATAAATTCGATTCCGTCCGGATCCGTTTCTTTATAAATATAATCGCCCTTGCTGCCGGTTCTGGCATCGTTGTCCTTTTCAAAGTATGCATTCTGGAAACCGGTTGCGCGCATTGCCCTTTGTTGAATTCTGTCTCACAGTGCTGCTCTAAGCTTTCTCCGATCATTTTGGTGGACTGGCGCGCCTTGAAATCCTTATAATAGGCGATTTCCTCGTCCTTCATGCGGAGGCGCTCTTCGTACTGCTCCTTGATATTTTGCTCCCGGAGCCGGGTTTCCTGCTTTTGCATGTTCTATTTTGCCGGTCAGGTCATAAATCTGCCGATCCATTTCGTTGATCTGCTTTTCTTTCTGGGCAGCTGCTTTGAAACCGCCAGGGCGATATCCTTGTCCGCAGTTTCCTGTACAGATGTGATTTTGGCATTTAAAAGGCTGATCTGAGCGTCCTTTGGGACAGAGCCTTTTCCTGTTCAGACAAAAAGCTTTTCCTGCCGGGAACGGGCGTCTGCCTCTGCCAGCTGCCGTGCGCTCTCTCTTTGCCGCAAGCTTTGCCTGCAGCCGGAAATTTCTCCGCCAGCTCCTGTCTCGTCTGGGTCTGCGCCAGAAGGACAGCGTTTTCTTTTTCAGAAAGATATTGCGCTTTACGCTCGGAAAGCTCTTTCTCAAATTCTTTATCACGGACCTGTCTGACGATCGCCGCATAGCCGGATTCGTCTACCTGAAAGACTTCGCCGCATTTGGGACATTTGATTTCCTGCATGCACCTGCTCCTTTATCATGATTGGATATTCTATTAGTTTACTCTGTCGAGCACTTTTTTTCAAGGCGAATCCCGATAGAAACCTAGGATCGATCCAAATCCGGTATGAATCACTGCGGTCTCTTTGCAAAAAGAAAGAAAAAATAGTATACTGTCAAAAGGAAAATCAGGATGAAAACCATTCCGGCGTGCAGACGCCGGTAACTATGAAACGAGGAAACAGCATGACGTTACAACAGGTATTGAGCCAGGTGCGGCGAGCCGCCGACGATTATGAAATGATTCAGGACGGAGACAAAATCGCAGTCGGGATTTCCGGTGGAAAGGATTCCCTGACGCTTCTTTATGCGCTGAGTACGCTCAGACGCTTTTATCCGCATCCCTTTGAACTGCATGCGGTAACTGTCGACCTTGGCTTTGAAAACTTAAATTTGGGCAAAATAGAGGCACTCTGTAAAGAGCTGGATGTCCCATATACAATTGTGCCGACGCAGATCGCTTCGATCGTATTTGACCAACGGAAAGAAAAAAATCCCTGCGCACTGTGCGCAAAAATGCGGAAAGGCGCATTAAATGAAGCGATCCGTGGGGCAGGCTGCAACAAAATTAAGCTTATGCACACCACAAGGACGATGTCGTGGAGACGCTGATGCTGTCTTTGATTTATGAAGGGCGCTTCCATACGTTTTCCCTGTCACTTTTCTGGATCGGATGAATCTGACGGTGATCCGTCCGCTCGTTTATATGAAGGAAGCGGATGTGATCGGATTTGTCCATAAGCACGATGTTCCGGTTGTCAAAAGTCCCTGCCCTGCAGACGGACATACTCGCAGAGAATATGTCAAGCAGCTGCTGCGTCAGCTGAACCTGGAAAATCCGGGGGTGAAGGATCGGATGTTCACTGCGGTTCAGAGTGGTCTTGGGAATGGAGGGTACATGAAAAACAGTAACAATTACCATGATGAAACTGCAAAGGAAAATATCCTCCAGCTGCGAAAGCTGCAGGAAGAGCTGCCGCGCTTCTGTCGCCAGTATTTTCGTGGAATCGAACAGACGACCGCGCCCGCACGCGGCTTGCCTATGCGTATGACCTCGGTGTCTTTTGAGTTTCTGCACAAAAATAACAGCGTGCTTTCGAAGACGGATATCACGGAGTTTCCGCTGTCAGTTCTGGATCAGATCACAAAAGCGGATATCGAGGAATATCTGGAATATCTTTCGTATTATGTCAAAGACGACGGCACGGAATATACCAACGATGAACGCGGGAAGCGCCGTAAAGCTCGCTTCCCTGCGCTCGTTTTATAATTATTTTTTCGGATGAACAGATTAAAAGCAATCCTGCGTCCTTAGTGCCAATGCCGAAGCTCCATGACAAGGAAATCGTGCGTCTGGACCCCAACGAGGTCGCAATTCTGCTTGACCAGGTGGAGGACGGCACCAAAATGACCAAAAGTCAGATGAAGTTCCACGATAAGACGAAGGTGCGCGATCTTGCGCTTCTGACGCTCTTGCTGGGAACCGGTATTCGTGTGTCGGAGTGTGTCGGTCTGGATATCAGCGACGTAGATTTTGATAATCTCGCAATCAAGGTGCGACGCAAGGGTGGATACGAGGACGTCGTCTATTTTGGGGAAGAGGTAGAGGAAGCGCTTCTCTCCTACCTGGATCAACGCAAACATATGATTCCGATGAGTGGCCACGAGGATGCATTATTTTTATCCCTGCAGAACTCGGCGCATGGCGGTGCGCAGCGTGGAAAAATCTGGTCAAAAAATACGCTTCTCTCGTCACAACGACAAAAAAAGATCACGCCTCATAAGCTCCGTTCCACCTACGGCACGACGTTGTATCAGGAAAAACCGGGGATATTTACCTCGTTGCAGACGTTCTGGGACATAAGGATGTCAATACCACACGGAAGCATTACGCTGCGATGAAGGACGATCATAAACGGAAAGCTGCCAAAACAGTAAAATTACGGGAGTTATGATTTTTCGTTGACTTGTAACGCGTGCAATCTATTGTGTGGAATCGAAAACGGTCACTCTTCCAGTGTTGGACTGAGTGACCGTTTTTTCGTTCTCTTGTTACTTTTTCTGCCCGTGCTTGCGAAGGTTTTTATCGCTTCTCCATCGGCTTGGGCGATAAATCGGAGGTGGTTCGATACCCTCTGCAGGATTGTCTGCAGCGCCGGGGGCAATTTAAATTGCCAGATAAATTGGCGTTTGCAGAATGCGGTATCCAGGTGTTCCGATCGGTTATCGTTCGGTTCAGCGCCCGGCTTGCGGAAGGTCAGAATCGCCTTGAACAGATCGCCATCGAGAAGAATCTGCATTGTGCCGTCTGCAGCTCAGTAAAGCTTCTTGCGATGGCGAGACCAAGTCCGCTTCCCTCTGTGTTGCGGGAGCCGTCTCCGCGGACGAAACGTTCGGTCAGCTCTTCTCCGGAGACGGTCAGGGCTCCATCTGGGAAATGTTTCGGATCGCAATCTGCGTTTCGGATGCGCTGTCGGTCACGGTAACATAGACGCGCGTGGATGGCATGGCATATTTGCTGATGTTGGTATAAAGGTTATCAAAAATACGAAACGTCTTTTGCGGGTCAAGCCGCAAAATTACTTTTTCTTCCGGCAGCTGAAATTTGAACGTCAGATTCTTTTCCTGCATGCGGTCTTCATATTCCAGATAGCACTGCCGAAGCAGGTTGCAGATATCGACATTGTCGTAATGCAGGTCGGCGGATGTACCGTCTTTGTAGTGGATGTGGATCAGTACGAGAAATTCTGAGGCTGGACGCTGGCAGGTGCGGGTGTTCAGAATGCCCAAGGCAGCAGAAAGCTGTGAGTCGAAGCTGTATACAATAAGGATGAGATAAAAGTGAAATCGCTGTAGTTTCTACATGCTTTCCGGGTCGGAGTTTAAAAACTGACTCTGAAAGATGTAAAAACAGCGGCTTTTTGTGGCGAAAACCGATCTTGCGTTCGCTGTGTCGCAGGCGTCACAGCAGTAGCTGGGATCGCAGAGCCGAACTGGACGTTCGCCTCGCGATTCCTTTGGCGCAAAGCGCCTGCGGAATGGAGGTTTTTATGGGAAAACACGACCGCTTATTCTACCGTTCCGTCGCTGGTATCCGGCAAATCTCCGCCCGTCCAGTCGGTTGTTTCGTGAATGATGGTAATCTCTTCATCGTCCGGCGTCCTGCCCTGCAGCATGATGCCGATGTAATGGATTCGTTTCATTGCGCGCTGATAATGTTCCTGTGCGGCGCTGGCGCGTTCCTGGTCGAAAGTCTCTGCGCCAGGCTTGTGGTGGCTGTCCGCTTTCCGCCTGCATGTGTTCCGCCGCCTGGGCAGCCAGCTCGTCGATTCCGCGTCGGCATAGCGCTTCGGAACGGAGATGTCCGCGAGGTCCGTCAGGGCGGTCAGTTCATCCAGACCGGAAAGCAGTTCCTCCTGTGCAGTTTCGAAGACGGATCGATCTGCTCGAGTGCCAGCGTTCCGAAGAAAACGCATCATAAAAACGTATTCATCTTGGCTGGTGTAATCGGTCAGGGCAGAATCGCTTCCGCAGCCGGAAAGGGAAAGGGCAAGCAGCAGGGACAAAGAAGCCAGCGCTGTTTTTGCGCGCATCATTTCGTACAAGACGCCAGAATGCGGTCTTTGAGGGCGCATAAGGCGCAAGGAATCTTCCTTGACAGAGGATTTTATGGTAACACAGGCTCCAGGACGTTCATTTGCTTCATTTCAGAAAACAGCTGCTGCATCTGCTTTGCGCTGACAGGACCCCAGGTCCCGTTTTCAATCAGACCGATGGTGCGGTTCTGCAGGCTCAGTGCGCCCATATCGTGAAGGAAGTTGTACATAGCAGGGTAAACGCCATTGTTGTAGGTAGGCGCTGCAAAAACAAGATGGCTGCAGCGGAACGCTTCCGCGATCAGGACAGAGACGTCGGTGACGGAAACATCGTAGAGCGCAATATTTTTTATGCCGCCCTCTGCAAGTCCGGCTGCGAGGATGTTGGTCGCATTGAGCAATACGTAACTGAACGAAGTATTACTGAT
>VOFB01004302.1_pt1 | contig 33024 bp, 64 predicted proteins | sample 5384141 | NCBI WGS metagenome assembly VOFB01 (sample SAMN12384721, study PRJNA508395) | human gut metagenome | isolation source: healthy gut A | host: Homo sapiens | reverse complement strand
CCGATTTCTGCAGTCAGCGGAAAGGGATTAAAAGAGTTGCTGTATCATGTTCAGGACTGCTCGATCACTGCGACAGCGAGCCGGTGATCTATGAGCCTGAATTTGATCCGGCACTGCGATTCTTTAAGGATGAGCCTTATACGATTTCACAGGCGGCAGATGGAGCATTTGAGATTGAGGGACCAAAGATCGAAAAAATGCTTGGTTATACCAATATCGATTCTGAAAAAGGATTTTTATTCTTCCAGAAGTTTATGAAGGAACAGGGTATATTAAAAGAATTAGAAGCCCAGGGAATCGAAGATGGCGATACTGTGCGTATGTATGGATTTGAATTTGATTATTATAAATAATAAGAAACTGATGTGATACACGGGAAACGGTGCGGAAATGAGGAATGTTATGGCATTAACAAGTAAACAGCGTGCATTACCTGATGTGTCAGGCAAGCACGATGGATCCGATCTTTCATATTGGAAAAGCAAGCCTTACACCGGAGATCATTACAGCGTTAGACGAAGCATTAGAAAAGAGAGAGCTGATCAAGGTGGCTGTCTTAAAAACTGTATTGATGATCCGAAAAGAGATTGCAGCCATCATTGCAGAGCGGACACGTTCTGAGGTTGTGAAAGTAATTGGAAAAAGATCGTTTTATTCCGTCAGGCGAAAGAAAAATACCAAACGAACTGCCGGGCTGATATGGAAGATGCAGAGGCAGGATCGGACAAAAGCATTTAAAGAGGGTAGGCATTTTAGGCGGTTCTTTTGATCCGATTCATAAGGGACATTTAAATATTGCGCAGAGTGCGTATGAAGAATTTGCATTGATGAAGTATGGTTTATTCCCGCCGGACATTCTCCCAATAAAGACGAGAAAAAAATGACAGCGGCAGATATCCAAAGAAATGACAACTTGCCATCTATGATATTCCATATTTTTAAACTTTGAATGGAACTTATGCCCGGGAGAAAAGTTATACCTATCTGACACTCAAAAATTAAAAGAGGCTTGTCCGGATACTGATTTTTTTTATTTCATTATGGGGCAGATTCGCTTGACTATTTTGAACAATGGGTGTCATCCCGAGATCATCTGTCAGAATGCCATTGTTCTGGTCGCTGTGCGGGATAAAATGAATCTGGCTGTCATCCGACAGAAAATAGATCAGATCAGACAACTGTTTCCAGCAGAGATTTACCCGGTTTCTGGCGGAAAAACAGATATTTCATCCAGTCTGCTTCGCCAGTCGCTGGCAAAAGGACAGAAAGAAGCAAGCTGGTCTCTGCTACCGGATGCAGTAAAAAGTATATTAATGAGCAGCAGCTATATCACAGTTAGAAATTATGGAGCGGAAAATATGATGGAGCTTGGTCGAAATTCGTAAGAAATTAAAAAAGAATTGGATAAGGGCAGATACGAGCATACAAAAGGTGTCATGTATACCGCAGGATGCCTTGATGGCACACGGCTATTCTGTGGAGGATGCTATGCTTCTGCAGGATTACTCCATGATTGTGCCAAAGCATTCTGATCAATCCGGTAGAATATGAAGGTTAAATATCTGCTGCATGCCAAACTGGGAGCATTTTTGGCGGAAAATACCTATGGCGTGACAGATCCGGAAATTTTGCATGCGATCGCGTGCACACCACCGGAGCACCGGATATGAGCCTCTTAGACAAAATCATTTATATTGCAGATTATATTGAGCCTTGCAGGGGACAAAAACCCTTCCCCTCTGGATAAGGTACAGCTTTTGCCTTTCAGGATCTGGATGTCTGTATGGCAAAAATTCTCCATGATACTCTTTGTTATCTGTCAAGATGACCTATGATTTACCGTGGAAAAACATGATGATCCAAGTTTAAAGATGCCCTGGTGTTTGTAAAATAATTGGAAAATAAACAAAAAATAATAGGAGTGTAGATTTATGACTTCAGCAGAATATTGTAAAATAGCAGTGGAAGGCACTGGAAGACAAGAAGGCAGAGGATGTGAAAGTAATTGATATCCGTGAAATTTCACCGATCGCAGATTTTTTATCATTGCAGATGGAATGAACCAGAATCAGATTCAGGCAATGCGTGATGCGGTAGATGAAGCTTTATATAAGGCAGATCTTAAAGTACGGCAGGTGGAAGGCAATCAGTCTTCTACATGGATTCTGATGGACTATAATGATATCATTATCCATATTTTCTCGAAAGAGGACAGACTTTTTTTATGATCTTGAGCGTATCTGGAAAGATGGGAAAGAGATCAGTGTGGATGAACTGTAAAAATAGTGATATGTTTTGTAAATAGTTTTATGAATAAACGGAAAAGGCAGCTGATTTTCATGTTAATCAGCTGCCTTTTCCTTAATTTAAAAATCGCATAATACCGAATACTTTACCAAGAATCGAACATTCTTTTACAATGATCGGATCCATCGTATCATTTTCCGGCTGCAGGCGAAAGTGACCGTCTTCTTTGTAAAAAGGTTTTTTACGGTTGCGGAATCATCTACAAGCGCAACGACAATATCTCCATTCTGTGCATCTGATTGTTTCTGTACAAGAATCTTATCACCGTTAAATATTCCGGCATTAATCATACTGTCCCCTTTTTTTTAACATAAACGTTTCTGCATTTGGCATAAACTCAGTAGGAATCGGAAAGTACTTTTCGATATTCTCAACGGCAAGCATCGGCTGACCGGCAGCTACCTGACCAATGATAGGGACATTTACGACTTCACGTCTTGTTAAGTTGAAATTGTCATCAATGATCTCGATGGCACGTGGTTTTGTAGGATCTCTTCGGATATAACCATTCTTTTCAAGAGTCTCAAGGTGTGAATGAACAGAAGAAGTTGACTTTAAATCTACTGCTTCACAGATCTCACGGACAGCAGGAGGATAACCTTTATGTTTAAAATTTCCTGTTTGATATATTCTAAAAATTTCTCTGCTGCTTACTGCTGATTTTGCCATATGCCATAAAGTGCCTCCCTATTATACGATAAAATGTATTTATCAATCTTGTAAAGGGATGATTCTGTCCTGTATTATTTTATCATAAAACAAATGAAAATGCAAACGTATATTCCGAAAATTTGTTCGATTTTTCACTTGACAAACAAATGTTCGTGCATTATGATACAGATATACAAACAGCTGTTCGTAAACAAATGTTCGCATGTGATGGGAGGGTGCTTTATGAGAAGCAGAAGAAAAAGCGGGAAAAAGCAGAAATCAGTTTTTTGATCGCATTATCAATGGTACTATTTATAATAATGTGTTCCGCATGTTTTGGTACGATCCGGGCACAGGCGGCTGATGAAACCAGTGCCTATAAATATTATACCAGCATACAGATTACCCCGGGACAGACGTTAAATGACATTGCAGGGATTTATATGACCGATGATTATAAAGATACCTCAGCTTATATAGAAGAGGTATGTATGATCAATCATATCTTTCCGGATGATATTCATGAGGGCGAATATCTGACAGTGCCATATTATTCAGCAGAATATTTAAAATAGGTGCCCAAATAGCAGCGCAAAACAGCAACAAAACAGCAACAAAACAGTAGGAACAAAACAGTAGTCTGTGGGGGATGTTGTATTTTTCTTCAAAATAAGCTATAATAATTATATTCGGCATAAAAAGTATCCCGATGGAAGTGGTGATATTCAGGGTATATGCCAGGTACGGAGGATAGCGTTGAAGATATGTTAAAGTTTATTTATGTAATTCTTATGAACCTTTTCAGAGCACCATATATGATTCCAAAGATGCATAAGGAAGCGGATCATCCTGAAAAATATTCAGAAGAAGAGCGATATGAGCTTGCGCGCCATGTGATTCGCCTTATGAAAAACGACTGGTGGAATTAAGACGAAAGCATATGGTCTGGAAAATCTCCCGTCAGAGGGCGGCTATATGATGTATCCGAATCATCAGGGAAAGTATGACGCACTTGGTATTATTTATACCATAAAAACCGTGCTTATCGTCATGGATCATACAAAATCCAATACGATCCTCGTTCGGGAATTTATCGATCTGCTGCAGGGAAAACGTCTGGATAAGAAGGATGTAAGGCAGGCGCTTACAATCATTAATGAAGTTTCAGAAGACGTTAAAAAGGGGAAACGTTATATCCTTTTTCCGGAAGGCGGGTACGATTTCAATAATCGTAATAATGTATGCAATTTCAAGCGCCGGTAGTTTTAAAATTGCTTTTAAAGACAAAGGCACCGATCGTACCGGTGGCTCTGATTGATTCTTATAAAGTTTTTAACAGCTTTTGTTTGGGACCGGTCACCACGCAGGTACATTATCTGAAACCTATTTTATTTGATGAATATGGTTCATTGAAAACACATGAGATTGCAGAACTGGTACAGCGCAGGATTCAGGAAAAAATTGACAGTATATTGTTAGCCGGAGACATATATATGAAACAATAGAATGCATCTTCCATGAACATTCTATTGTTATGAATTAGAAAAAGTGTTATATGATATAAAATGTCATATAGCACTTTTTTAATAATACACAGAAATCAGATCTCACGTAATTTGACATATTTCGCAGCACTCCGGCGTCTTTTCATCTTCAAGTGCAGCATAGTGCTTACGGGTAGTATTGACATCTTTATGTCCAAGAACATCGGCAACCAGATAGATATCGCCGGTTTCGCGGTAGAGGGATGTACCGTAGGTACCCGAAGTTTATGCGGCGTAATATGTTTTAAGGTTGTTACAAGCTTGGAATATTTTTTTACCATATTTTCCACGGATCTGACACTTATGCGCTTGTTTTGAAGTGATAGGAAGAGCGCATTGATACTCTCCGTCGGCTGCAGTGATTTTCTGGCGTTCCACCATATAATCCATGAGGGCTCTGCGGACTTCCTCTCCGAAGTATACAACAACTTCTGCGCCACCTTTCCGGTGGATCTTGATTCCGTTGTTTTTTAAATCGACATCATCCAGATCCAGACCGACACATTCCGAGACACGGATACCGGTTCCTAAAAGAAGTGTCAGCATGGCCAGATCCCGGATCTTTGTCTTCTCATGATACTGTTGCTGTCTCTCTGCAGTAAGATTCTCGCCAGATTCCACTTCGTCAAGGAGCTTTTGCCACCTCATCGACATCCAGACGGATAATATTCTTTTCATGTATTTTAGGCATGTCTACTTTAACAGTTGGATCATCTTCAATCAAACCATTTTTGTAATAATAATGATAAAAAGGAGCGCAGTGCAGAAAGTTTACGCTTCAAACCACCTTTCATCATTGGTGTGTTCCGTTCCGTCTTTTCGTAGTATTTTAAATAAGAAAGATATTCCTCAATATCCATTGGTGTAATTTCATTTAAAATAGAGATTGGAAAATCTGTAATATCCATTTTAGCACAGACCGGATTGGTAGCATGCAGGTAATCAAAGAAACACCCGATATCATATGCGTATGCAATTTTTGTCCTGAAGAGCTTATTGCTTCAATGCCAATAAAAACTGTTTGCAAAAAGGGTGGCAGTGTTTCTAATAGTTTTCTTAACTTTACTTCATTCTTACGTTTATTGTTTCATAATATGCTTTTTTCTTTCATTGTATTCCATTTTAAAAAGTAACATAAGGCTTAATTGCATTATTGGTACCGACAGCCATCCTTGTATATTTCCGTTCTGGATTGCATGAAAAATTTTCGTCTTAACCCCCGGATTGTCTATATTTAACTGCTGTATCAGTTTCTTTACATATTCGCGTTTGGTATTACCGTCCATCGGACATGGATTTTTTACAACAGGAAGCTGATACTTATTCCGAATCCTTTTTACTTCTGCCTCAGATACATAAATCAGAGGACGGATTATGGTAAGATCAGAATCTTCCATGTAGGTTTTGGGGAAATACATAAAAGCGTCCCTCAAAGATCATGGATAAAAATGCTGTCAATCACATCATCCATATGATGTGCATATGCCACTTTATTACATCCGAGTTTTTTATCGCCTGATTCAAGGCACCTTTGCGCATTTTTGCACATAAGGAACAGGTGGGTTTTTCATTTCGTTCTTCAAAGAGAATCTTTGCTATTTCTGTATTTACGATATGGTATGGGACGTCAAGATCATGACAGAGTTTTGAAAACAGCTGTAAGATCAAAATTTTCATAGCCAAGATCTACGGTCAGCAGACCAGATCGAATTTTTGCGGGCGCAGACCACCTTTCAGTATGTAAGAGAATCTTTGCCTGAAATACCAATGGCGATTTATCGCCGGACTCAATCAACTGATAATGATCAATTGTTTTCGGTGTAGCTGTATAATTGCTGTAATTTCATATGCAGGCCTCCTGAACTTTCTTTATTATACAATATTTTAAGGCAAAGGTATATTAATTTTTAATCCGGATGATGCAGGATAAAATTATTACTTTTTTTTGTTTAATGTGGGAAAGTATATGCAAATTGTTAAAAATATGTTAAATTTATAGTAGGATTTATGGTTATGAAATTTGGTATAAAAAATGGATTTGAAATTATGAAAAAGGAGTAGATATGATCATGAAATTTATAGTACAACGCGTAAGTTCAGCCGCATGTCGCGTAGATGATGAGGTAACGGGCAGTATTCAAAAAGGTTTTATGGTACTGATTGGCATATCCGATTCTGATACGAAAGAGATTGCGGATAAAATGATAAAAAAACTGATCGGACTTCGTATTTTTGAAGATTCTGAAGGAAAGACAAATTTATCATTGAAGGATGTGAATGGAAGTCTGTTATTAATATCACAGTTTACCTTATATGCAGATTGCCGGAAGGGAAACAGGCCATCTTTTACAGATGCCGGTAAACCGGACATGGCAAAAGAACTTTATCACTATATTATTGAGAGCTGTAAAATCAGATTGCAGTTGTAGAACAGGGGGGGTTTCGAGCAGATATGAAAATATCCCTTGTGAATGACGGACCTTTTACGATCATTCTTGATTCTGATGAACTCATACGATGAAAATCGTAAGAATGGTTGATTTTTTTGAAAGGAAAAAGGAAAGGAGGAAGATGATTTTTGGAATGCTATTTGGCATAACAGGATTTATGCTGGGTGGTATACGGTTTATTTTTGATTGGAATTATTTTAGTATAATTTTTTATATGGTATAAATGTCAGTGGGAACGGGCTGATCCGCCCGGAAAGTTCTTTTTACTTACAGGTTGCATGTGGAAACAATGTAAAATCAGAGGCTGTTAAGACCAACATTTTTATAAAGTCGAAAGCATCCAGATTCATTGGTACTGATACAAAAGTCAGCGAAAATTTCAAATTTGGAAATGGAGTTGGTTATACCGTACCGGGAGATGTTCCAGTCATTGGCGGAACAGCAAAGAAGAACCTCAGGAAACGGATGAAATGGCTTCTGAGAAAACAGTCGAAACGGAAGAAGCAGTAACTGAGAAAGTTGAAACCGAGACGGAAGAAATAGAAGAGATTCAGACGGAAGAAGCAGAAACTGAAACCGAAGAAACCGAAACCGGGGAAATTGAAACTGAGGAGATTGAAACCGAAGAAGTCGAAATAGAAGAAACTGAAATTGAAGAGACTGAAACGGAAGAATCAAAAGACAGACACAAGAAGTCTGTTAATTTGAACACGACAGAGCAGATTAAAGATCTTGCCGGAAGAATTGAACTTGTATTTGCAGTATTTGACACTACCAACAATACATTTACCAACCAGCAATTTATAAAACGTCCGATGGAATTTACCATATTGTATTCGGGTATTATGATCTCAATGATGCGGATGAGTTTATCCTTGCTTACCAGGAAACTGTTGAAGCAAATGACCTTGTATTGGAAAATGTGAGCGCCAGCGAACAAAATTATGCAAACGGCAGGCAGACAGCGACAATTTCCGTTGGAAATGAAGGGGTGAAAGATGCATCAGGATTTACTGTTGATGTATATGAGGATGATGACTGGATCGATACCGTGGATGTAATGAAAGTATTGCTTCAGGAGAAGAAAAAGAGATTGAAATTACATTTTCAAAATCCGTATCGAAAGAAGTGCAAACATACAGGTTTGTGATCAATCAAGATGAAGATCGCAATACAAAAAATAATGAACAGGAAATTAAACTCGGATATGCAGATGTTTCGCTAAAAACAACGGAATATTATCATGATAATATCATTGATGTGTATGCACAGATTTCTAATCTGACAGCACGAAATGCAGATGTGGAACTGAAAGTATACGAAGATTCGTTAGATGGAGATATTGTTTTCAGAGAACGATCAAAGATGTCACGAATGCAGATTCTGTTGTTGTTCCATTTGAACTTGACAGAAGTAAAATGAATGTTACTCCGGGAAAAAGACAAACTTTATATTGTTAAAGTTACAACAGAAGATGAAGTTTGTACGGGAGATAACCAGTACTTATTGTTGCTACCGACATTAGAATCAGAAATAACAGGTGTTCAGATCTGTGATGGAAGAGCAAATCTGACTTATGATTATGACACAAATAAAAATAAGAGTTATCAGCTGACAGCAACAACTACACTGACCGGAGTAAAAGCAAATGTAAACTGGAGCAGTTCTAATAATGCGGTGGCGACAATAGATGCTTCCAGTGGCAATTTAACAATCAAAGGAACAGGAACAGCCATTATTACTACGAAAGCAGATGACTCAGCAAAGGCAACGGTGACAGTAACAGTAAAGTCCGTAGATAAAACGGCACCGAAAAATGTAAAGGTGAATTCTGTAAAAGTAGATAGTGTTACCTTAAGCTGGAATGCGCTTACTGCTGTTTCAAATAAAGGAAAATTTACAAAAGTTTCTACCGTTAAAAACGCGAAAAAACAACTTTCCTTGATAAAAAAGTTTCTTCCAAAAAAATGTATTATTATAAAGTACGCGCATATAAAACTGTGAAAGGTAAAAAAATATGGCGCATATTCAGTAGTAAAAAAGTAAAATGTAAATAATATAGATTTATTTGCAGGCTGTCATTCAGAAAAATCCCGTGTTAACCAGATATTTATCTTAACACGGGATTTTCGTATGGATGCATTGATGATAAAGTTTGTATAAATTTATATGTAGCAGAGTGTATTTTAGTTGTTTGATTGTCATTTCTTCTATTCGCAAAACACAAGTTTAACGAATAGTTGTATTCGGAAGCAAATAGTCTGTAGCTTATTAACTCAATATACGCTGTGTCGGCAACAAAACTAATCAATTTGCAATTATCATTTTTTACAAAAAAATCCCCATTAAGGCTATACACCTTAACAGGGACTTTTTTCCGGGATATTTTTATTTTATTTCTGTTATCCATAATTTCACGGAATTTTAAGATCATGTCGACACATCCGTCAATACCAAGCTTTCCGGCATCCAGTGTCAGATGATAGCTAGTAGAATCACCCCAGCGCTTGCTGGAATAATAATTATAATAGCTGGCGCGCTGTTTATCCTTTTTCTGGATCAGGTCTTTTGCCTTATTCTCTGTGATATTCAGGCGTTTGCTGACAGCTTTGACGCGGTTTTCCATATCTGAATGTATAAAAATATTGATGCAGTCCGGATAATCTGCCAATGCGTAATCTGCACATCTGCCAACAATGACACAGGATTCACGATCTGCAATCTTTTTGAATCGTTTCAAATTGTGCAAGGAATACTTTATGGTTCAACGGCATATCAAGAAACGGTGAAGAATTGTAGCTTCCAACGGAGTATGTATCCATGACCAGTGAGTATAAAAAGCTGCTGGTTGGTTTTCATCGTGATTTTCAAAAATCTCTTCGCAAAAGCCACTGTCTTTCGCTGCCTGCTGTAATAATTCTTTGTCGTATAATTTGATGCCAAGTCTGTTGGCAAGTGCCTCACCAACTGCTTTACCTCCGCTTCCAAATTCACGACCAATGGTATATATCTTATTTGACATAGGAATCCCCCACTTTCTTTTTGCAGCAGAATATCTTACATATTACGAAATATTTGTGCAATACATGCAAAACGCCTCGTTTTCATATGATGATATCTGTTTTCTTTTGTATAATTATACTACATTTTTTCAAAAATTAAAACAATTTTTCGGAATTTAATGCAAACTTTTAGTATTTTTAAAAATATTCTGGGAGTGGTGCCGATATTTCCATATATTCATTAGTATGCGGATGAATAAAACCGATCGTCATGGCATGAAGTGTCTGCCCCTGCGTTTTAAACGGACTTTTTCCACTGGAATATACGGTATCGCCAAGTAACGGGTGACCGATACTTGCCATATGAACGCGGATCTGATGTGTTCTGCCCGTCTCTAATTTAAATTCCATATAGGTATAATTCGAAAAACGTCCCAGTACTTTATAATGTGTGATCGCCGGCTTTCCATTTTTCTCGTTGATCGCCATCTTTTTTCCGGTTGGTCGGATGTCTGCCGATCGGGCATTGATCGTTCCTTCATCGTCTTTTACAACGCCATATACAATACCGCGGTATCTGCGATTGACACTGTGCTCTTTGATCTGCTCTGCAATTTTAACATGGCTCTCATCATTTTTTACATACAATGAGCGAACCGGTTGTGTCCATATCGATCCGGTGCACGATTCCTGGTCTTATTTCGCCATTAATGCCAGAAAGACTGTCTTTGCAGTGAAACATAATCGCATTAACTAAGGTGCCTGAATAATGCCCTGCTGATGGATGTACAACCATTCCTTTCGGTTTATTGACAACGAGAAGGTCATCGTCCTCATATAAAATATCAAGCGGGATATCTTCCGGGAGAATCGGTGTTTCCACGGCGTCTGGAATTTCCACACATACAAGGTCATCCATACGCAGACGGTAATTTGCTTTTTGCTATAGAATCATTTACTTTTACATGGCTGTCCCTGATCAGTTTCTGAAAAAAAGAACGTGAAGGTGCATTTGAAGAGGTTTTTGACTGCTCAAAAATAACGCTTAGATATTTATCTAAGCGTTCTCCCTCATATTCTGCCTCTATTTCGAAAGTTTCCTGTTTCATAAAATCTCCATTCTGGTATGTATATTCAATGGTATACAAAATCATGATTTCTTTTTTTGTGGGAAGAATACGTTCAAAGTCTTCTTCCTTATAAAACAGCAGACATAAGATCAAAAGTACGGCAGCAACGGTCACATAAATGTCTGCGACGTTGAACACCGGGAAATTGATCAGTCTGAAATAAAAGAAATCAACCACATATCTCTGCGTAACCCGGTCAATAAAGTTACCGATCGCACCTGCAAAAAACAGAATGGCGATTCCATTGAGTAAGCCAAAATGTTTTTCCGAAGGAATGCGCATCAGATAAAAATATATGATAAGGATCAGAACAATCACGGTAAAAATAATAAGCGGCCACTGTTTTCCCTGAAAAATACCAAACGCTGCACCACGGTTCTCTAAATAACTGAGTTCCAAAACGTTTTTCCACAAAACAACAGGCATCTGATCTTTCAAATGCTGTACTGCAAGATATTTTGTAAACTGGTCTAAAAAAATCAGAATGACTGAGCATAAAATACCGATAAAAGCTTTTTTTTGAATGGTTTTAGATTGTTGTTTCATTGAGCCCTCATTTCTTTGGAAATCATTTTAGGAATGGCAGACATAACGGATACCGTCAAGAATCTGTTCATCTGTCAGTTCGCGGTAGATATAAGCATTTCCAATCTCTTTTTTAACAGAATAAACTTAACCTGGTTTCCAACCATTTTTTATCGGATTTTGTTGCGGAAAGAACTTTTTCTGCGTTAAATCCATCCATCTGTGTTGGAAGTTCAAAAAGCGATAAAGCATTTTGTATTTTCTCAAAATCTTCTTTTGAAATATGGCCAAGCTGCATGGACAGATAAGATGCCGCAACAATACCAAGTCCTACACATTCTCCGTGGTAAAGCGAAAATCAGAAAGCTTTTCAATGGCATGACCAATCGTGTGTCCAAAATTAAGGAGTGCACGCTCTCCCTGCTCTTTGGGATCACGTTCGACCACATCACGCTTGATATTACAGCTTATGTAGATCATTTCTTCTAAAATTTCAGGATCTAATGCCCAGATCTCTTTTTTCATGAGCGATGAGCCATTCAAAATAAGAAGCATCCTTGATCAAGCCATGCTTGATAATCTCTCCCATTCCGGAAACAATCTGTTTTCCTGGAAGAGAATGAAGCACTGACAGGTTCATATAAACTAATTTAGGCTGATAAATGCACCGACCATATTTTTTATACTGCATAAAATCAATACCCGTTTTGCCGCCAATACTGCTGTCCACCTGTGAAAGCAGTGTAGTTGGAATCTGTATGAAATCAATGCCCCGTAAGTAAGTTGCTGCCGTAAAACCGGTCAGATCACCGACTACACCTCCACCAAGTGCTAAGAGGATGTCTCTTCTGTCGAAGTGATTTTCTATCAGAAACTGATATAACGCACCTACGGTATCCGTGTTTTTGCTTGCTTCACCTGCAGGAAAAATATGTAAAAATACATTTGAAAAATACCGCAGAAAGCTGATCCTGTACTTCCTTTGCGTATAAGGGTGCTACATTGGAATCTGTGACAATACAAAGTTTCTGGTCAGGACTGATTTTGAGTCTGGTCAGTTCTTTACAAAGATCCCCAAAAATCTTTTTTTAATTCAATCGTATAGATCACATTTGATCCATCTGTAACCGGTATACTTTTTGACATAATACTCCTCCGTTTCTGCAGTTTTTGCATATGAGCGTACTTTTAACTTTTATATAGCTGGTATTTGATTTTCAGACGTCCTTTATTGGTTTCTCCTGAGATGGAAATAAAATGAAAACGCCATACATGACCGCGCACGGATATAATATCATCCGGCTTGCAGATATAGGTTGGTGTCTGAATATTTTTTCCATTTACAAATACACGGTCTGCCGGATCAGTTCTAAAGACTGGCTTCTGGATAAACGGTATACACAGGCAATGACAGAATCAAGTCTGTTTGAGGTAATGATGCCATCTTTATCGATCATCTCCTGATGCGAACTGATTTCGTCTGTACTTACAACACTTAAGCGCACCAGTGTATGACGAACTTTTGTGAGCTGTTCCATAAAGTATGGAGCCACATTTTCCTCACACACAGGATATAATAACAGCCGTCTCCCATCAGAATATCACCGATCTTTGAGCGGTCTATACCGAGTGTCATGACAGATCCAAGCAGATCACGGTGACCTAATTTTTCTGCAAACTTCGGATAAGCGGGTTCCACTTTAATGCCGCAATCGGGTATGTCCATTCATAATAAAGAGCATCAGGAATAAAAGCAATTATCTGACGCTCTGCATAGAAAACCCCGCCAAACATTTCACTCCGTCTTTAACAGTGGCAAATTCATTCACACTGGTGGTAAATATTCAGTTCATTTAAATTAAGGAAATCGCTGAATAAAACGATTCCCTTTCGGTCAGCATCGTAATCGCATACCGCCGGGACCAGTCTGTTTTTTCGATGGACGGATCGGCGTTACCTTGGATGAGGAACCGGAGTCTCCTTCGGACGATCTGAATCATCATCATTCATTTAAATGTCGCATGACATCCTCTGAAATCATCATCAATCGTAATATTGTAAAAATCGTCATTTTTACCACCCCATGTTTTTGATAATTTCTTTCACCGAAAATTCCGGTTCCTACACGCACCATGGTAGCGCCCTCTTCGATTGCAACCATATAATCTCCGGTCATTCCCATGGACAAAATATCCATACGTACATTATCTATGTTTTGTGCGTCATGTCAACAGATAATTGGCGAATCTGCCGGAAGTAAGTGCGGTTGTCTTCCGGATTTTCCACGAATGGTGCAATCGTCATCAGCCCAAGGATTTGGATATGCGGCAAAGCGGCAATCTGACGGATAAGGGAAATGGTTTCTTCCTTATGAATACCAAATTTACTCTCCTCTTCTGCAATATTGACCTCGACAAGAATCGAGACGGTTACGTTTTGTTTTGCCGCCTGTTTTTCGATTTCTTTTGCCAGATGAAGACTGTCCACCGAATGGATGAGTTCTGTCTTTCCAATGATATATTTCACTTTGTTCGTCTGCAGATGTCCGATCATATGCCAGCGGATATCTTTTGGAAGAACTTCCATTTTCTCACACATTTCCTGAACTTTATTCTCCCCAAAATCACGCGGCCCCCAGATCATATACTGTCTGAAGCATTTCGATTGGCTTGGTTTTGCTGACAGCGATCAATGTCACATCACTGCGTTTTCTTCCTGCGTTTTCGCATGCTTTGCATATATTTTTTTCTACCTGTTGCAGGTTTTCCTGTAAATCCATCATGTATACACTCCTTTTATTTTACAACCAGCTGGTTTTCTTTTTATTTTACTGCCGTCTAAGGCAATATGGTCATACAGGGCGACTCCGTAGGAAGTGCCTGTATCAACGATGGTATATTTATTGTTTTGTGTAAGAATATCAATTTGTTTAAATACGGCATATCCTTTGTTGATATTATAAACACCGGTGAGCTTGTCCACATCACTGCCGATGGTATACGTCCCGGAAGAATTGTTTTTACCACAACATCGCCGGCAGAAACGGTTTCATCATCAATATAGTAAAAATCATCCGTTTCGTAGTATATGGTTGGCTGAACCAGTGTTACCGAACCGGTATCTCCAGCATGGTTTTCTATCATAAGTCCGGGAACAGAGGAATCGCCTCCCTGTGTAAAATACTCTTTTGGAACCGTATAAAACTGTTTTTTGTAATGGCCGAATTCGGAATTTTAAGACCGGTTTTTTCGGATACGACAAGTTCCACATCGACGAAACGATCATTTACATAACGGATCATTGCCGTTTTTAAACTCAGGTTTACATAATAACTTCCGTCTTTTTTGGTCAGGGAATAAGGAACTGTCAGTGTAAAATCATCCTTGCAGAAACGGATTTTAATATACTCATTATCTTTTAGCTGTTCTGCCATATCCTCTGATACTGGCAACAGAATATTCCATTTTTCACTGTCAATCCGTTTGTAGGCAGGGGTATTTGCCGTGACCTGTTCCTGATCATCCAGAGAATTTCTTTTGTAATCTGCCATGTTAAACTGATTGGCAGTAAAGTTGTCTGTGGTGACACTTTCATAGCCGTCCGTGTAATATACGATAATTCCGGGTTTTTTCTGACTTCTTTTTGTAAAACGTATTGTTTTCTACAGCGGCTTTCACATCTTCATTTAAAGAACTGAGGGCATTCATACTGAGGGTCTGTGTCAGCTGTGCATTGAGTTCGTTTTTGAATGTATAAACCGAAGAAAACGTGTTGGAGTCATAAGAATTCCGGAAAACATCCAGTTCAGAGGAAACTTCATTCAGTGTTTCGGTGTCAAGGGTGTCGCCATTGGATGTGACATCTGAAATCTGTCGGGAAAGTTCTCCGCTGGTATCAATGGAATAGACCACATCATTGACGGAGGCTTTTGCTCCGTTTTTCAGATAGTAATTGATATAACCGCTTTGTCCTGCATAGACAACCGTCTCATCACGCAGAATCAGTCCGTGATAGATATGGTTTGTTGCAATGGTTCCCTGCCCTACTTCGTATTCCGCAACCGGGCTGGAAGTCAGATACGATATAAGATTAAAGATGACATAGATAATTATAATTACAAAAATCACGATTCCGATATTTAAATTCAGACCATGATGCATTCGTACAACATTCTGTTTGCGTGTCAAAAAAGTCCACCTCACTGATTGATACTTCTATCTTACCATTTTCAAACCGCAAATACAATCATCAGAAGAAATGTGTATAATTTTAATTTTTTGTCTCATACTATTGATAAAAAAATGGAGGTAAGAAGAATGAAATGGCTTGATAACTGCCTTTTAACATTAGCAGTAATTGGATGTATTGTATGGGGACTGATTGGATTTTTCCAGTTTAATTTGGTTTCCTTTATCTTTGGAAACAGGATGTCTGGCTGACGCGTGTCATATATGCGCTGGTAGGACTCAGCGGATTATATCTGATCAGCTTTTACGGAAGAATCCGTTCCTCTCTGGAGGATTAGACACAAAAAAGATGGGAGTGTTCTCAATAAGAAGCACTCCCATCTTCCGTAAACGGGGATCTCTTAGAGCGAAACCGTTACTTTCGCCTGTGCATATTCCGGCAGATCCGCTTTATTTTTGGAAATACTTAAAATAAAACGGACTTTGTATTTTCGCTGATAATATCCAGTTTTTCAATCGCCCTTACCATGTCCTGATCGGATTCAATGAATGCAATGGTAAGAAAACTGTCCAGATACATTTCTTCCAGATCGTGATCCTGGGATACAATCCCACAGATAAACCCTAAAAATTCATCACAGTTTGTAATTGGATAATCCACTACATTGATCAGACGGACTTTATTGTTTAACTCATACATATGTTTCTGGCTACAATAGAAATAATTGGCTGTGACTGTTCATTCATGGAATAAAGCACCAGACAGTATCCTGCAGCACCGGTTGTACCCGTTTTACCGCCAATTACGGTAAAACCGTCCGGAGATTTTTGCGTGACCGCTCAGATACTGGTTTGTATTTTCCCAGGTATGTTCTTCTATTGTACCATCTCCTGCCTGATAGGTTACATCATAGGAAGTCGTGCTTATGATCTGGACAAATGTTTCATTCTGTAATGCCGCACGGAAAATCAGATACAGATCATATACAGAGGTATAATGATTTTCATCCGGAAGTCCGTTCGGGTTGACAAAAATGAGACTGTGTCGCCCCCAGTGCGGCTGCTTCTTTGTTCATCAGTGCCGCAAATTCTTCCACACTCCCTGAAATCGACTCTGCGATTGAAATCGCAGATCATTACCGCTTCGCAGCATCATACCATATAAAAGGTCATCCATGCGGATCACATCTCTCCGGCATGAAGGCCGCAGACAGAGAATCGGAGGCCTGATTCGCAGCGTTTTCACTGATCGTGACCGTCTGGCTTAAATCTGTGCAATACTTTAATGCAATATATGCGGTCAGAATTTTTGTTGTACTTGCCGGATATAGTCTCTCATATATTTTTTTGCATAGACAATCTCATTTGTTGCCAGATTAAAAAGTACCGGCGCCTTCTGCAACCTGTGAATCCGTTGTATCTGTACCAGAGTGAAACGTCATCGGCTACAGGTCTTTTGAAAAATATTCCTGTGCACCGGCAGAAACAGTTGTTCCAAGACCAAGACTTCCGGTCGTTTCATAAATATCATAAGGCTGTTCCAGTGTAACCTCCTCTTTGCCACAACCGGTAATGCTGCCAAGTAAAAAGTGCTGTAATACACAGAACAGATAGCAATCGTTTCATGTTAAAATTCCTTTCATAAAATACGCAGGATACACCAGATAAAGGTATATCCTGCGTATATATTTTATTCTTAATAATAGAATGTTCACAAAGTGTGTATTTATTATTCGTTTCTGTTATTTGTACATTTCACGCCACTCTAAATCGCCTCTGTCTAAAGATTTGATCAAAGTTCTGCGGTAGCAAGATTTGTTGCAAGCGGTATGTTGTGTGTATCACAGATTTTTACGACATTGTTGACATCCGGTTCGTGTGATTTTGGTGTCAACGGATCACGAAGAAAAATGACAAGATCGATCTCGTTGTGCTCGATCTGAGCCCCTAACTGCTGACTTGCCAAATGTCCTGCCAGATATTTATGAACGTTTAAATTTGTAACCTCTTCGATCAGTCTTCCGGTCGTTCCAGTTGCATAAAGCTCATTTTTGCAAAGATACCCCGATAGGCAATGCAGAAATTCTGCATCAGTTTCTTTTTTGAATCGTGTGCTATTAATCCAATGTTCATGTTGTAGGACCCCCTGTTGTTAATATTTTTTTCGGCTGAAGCCCGACATTTAAGACAAGCCCGATACCTATATACAAAGACCATAATGATGTAAGTCCGTAGCTGACAAAGGGAAGTGTACACACCTGTATTTGGCAGAAGCCCGTCGCCACACCGATATTTACAAAAGTCTGAAAACCAATCAGCGCACCTACACCACAACAGATCAGTCTGCCTGCCATGTCTTTTGCCTTTCTAGCAATAAATATACACTCAATCGTGATGAAAAGCAAGAGAATTATGATCACTGCACTGCCCACAAATCCAAGTTCTTCACCTGCAACCGCGAAAATAAAGTCATTTTGAGGTTCCAAAATAAAGTTTCCGTTTTTGCACCGAAGTCGGATCCGTATTGTTAAGTCCTTTTCCCCATAATAGTCCGGAACCGATCGCCATGATCGAATTCTGCTGCTGGTAGGCAAGACCCGGATAATCATCCGGATAAAGCCATGCCATGATACGCCCCAGCTGATAAGCGTGGATGAATGGGATTTTATCCTGTATGATCAGTGTCATTCCAATCAGTCCGACCGGAATACATACGATCAGCACACCGACGACCAGTTTGTAATTTAAGCCTGCCATAAATAATAATGCGCAAAAAACTAAGGTAATTACAATCATTGTCGACAGATTTGGCTGTTTATAGATTAAAAACAGCGGAATCGCAAGTAACACAAACGAAGAAACAATCACTCTTACCGTATTGATCTTCTCCTCATATTTCATGAAATAATACGCGAAAAATAAAATCAAAAGTATTTTTACAAGTTCGGATGGCTGAAAGCGGATACCGCCAATCTCAAACCAGCGCTGTGCTCCTTTTGAAGAATCACCCGCGACAAGTACCAGTGCTAAGAGAGACCGACTGCCAGCAGATATATGATCCAGGAAAAACGGAGGATAAAACTGTAATCGATCAGAGATAAAATCACCATGATGACAATACCGCTCACCATACCGATGATCTGTTTTTTCTGATCCCCCGGGGCTTGCGCTCCCAACCAGAAAGACCCCCAGGGTATTTAATATCAGAACATATATGACCAGTATGAGTTTGTAATTCTTTTAGTTTATAAAGTTTAGACATTATCCTACTCTCTTTTCTTGTAATCCTTTAACATTACTTTAATCTCAATGTTCTCCGGCTCTATAACCACATATTTCGTGATAACACAGCCTATCTCCTGACGGATCAGTTCCATAGTGGCATCATCCAGTTTTTGATGGTCTGCATTCATCATCAGCTTTAAGCGCTCTTTTGCAACATTTCCGGAATGGGTTTTAAACATGCAGCGCTCCTTTCACAGGTTTCTTTTTAAAAAATATCTTCGAAAAAATACTGCCCTGTTTTTTATGTAATTTAACAGAGGCACTTCCTCACCTGTGCTTCGACGTGCAATATTGTTGTAGCAGAGCTCAGACAGTAATGCATTCTTTTTATTTCCATCCAGATGCAGCAACGGTTCGCCATGGTTCTGGGCAATGATGATCTGTTCATCTTCCGGCACGACACCAAGTAATGGCACATCTAAAAGTTCACAGATATCATCGATATTTAGCATATCTCCGTCTTTTACCATGTGCTTGCGAAAACCATTGATCAGAAGTTCTGTTTTTACCGTATAATGTGTTTTTAATATCTGAAGTACACAATCAGCATCATGAATGGCTGCAATCTGAGGTGTTGTGACCACTACAATGCGGTCGGCTCCCGTAATGGCAAGTAAAAATCCCTGATCGATACCTGCGGGACTGTCAACTAATATATAATCAAATTCTGTCTTAGATCATCAAGCAGATGTTTCATCTGATCAGAATCAAGCAGAATTTTTTCTTTTGTACAGGATGACGGTATCACAGAGATTCGGGAATCGTTTGTCCCGGATGATTGCCTGTTTCGCCCTGCATCTGCCGCCCTTAGCACATCCACCAGATTATAGAGGATCCGGTTTTCCAGTCCCATGACAACATCAAGATTTCGTAAGCCGATATCAGTATCTACCAATACGACTTTTTTATCTAACAGTGAAAGTCCCGCACCGACGTTAGCTGTTGTAGTCGTCTTGCCAACGCCGCCTTTTCCTGAGGTAAAAGTAATCACTTCACCCATGAGGGAACCTCCTGTTTTGATTTATTAATAAAACCCGCAAGAAAACGGGAATTATTCAAATGTTAATCATTTACACCATTTGATGTAGCATTAATATTCTCAGCCTGTCCGTTTAACAGAGAATCAGCATCTTCAACTTTGAAATAGTATGCAAAGGGATCTTCTTTGAAACTTCTGCCGCATTGTGGGAAGTATATCCATTTGCAATACGCGTTGCAATTGATATTTCAGGATTATCGTACGGAGCATAACCGACAAACAAAGCGTGGTTTGGCCGTTTCAGATCCTCCTGTGCCGTACCTGTCTTGCCGGCTGCCTCGATTGGAAATCCATCGAATTCTTTTGTATTTTCAACCACCATGCGTATACCGGTATGAATGGCATCCCAGTCACTGTCACTTAAGACATCCACGGTATTGCGTATCTCCGGTTCGTATTGTTTTAATGTGTTTCCGTCAGAATCCGTTACTTTGTTTAAAAGTGTGTAATTATATACGGTACCACTGTTTGCAACGGCAGTAACATATCTGGCGAGCTGTATCGTGGAGTAGTTATTATTACTCTGACCAATGGCAGCCATGACAGGGAAACTATCTGCGACCTGCGGTTTGCTCTCTTCAATTTCTATGCCGGTTGTTTCATTCAGGCCATAAAGTGAAGCATATTTCTGAATTTTTTCAATACCGTTTTCTGCGGCATCATTATTGTAGCTCATTGCATAATTATTGGTACTGAGACGGTAACCAACTTCATAGAAGAAGTAGTTACAGGAATCTCTAAGTGCTTCAGACACATTAATAAGACCATGTGATCCGTGGAAAGAACGATAAATCCAGCATCTCGGTTCATTGCTTACGTTTTTTGTACACTCCAAGATCCTGGATCTGCTCCGTCGTACTGATCACATGTTCTGCAAGACCTGCCGTCGCTGATACCATTTTAAATGTAGAACCAGGTGCCGTCCGCTGCTGGGTTGCATAATTGTACAGAGGTCTTGCATTATTTTGCTGCAGGCTGTTGAAGTAATCGGAATCGACGGTGTTTGCAAGCCTGTTACCGTCGTATCCAGGATAACTTACCAAAGCGAGAACTTCCCTGTCTTTGTATCTGTGATCACACAGGAGCCCGCACATGGATCTAAGGCAAGCTGTGCCGGTGTAATTTCAAGATTCTGGATCTTTTCCTTGATAAAGGAAGCCGGTGCAATTGTGCCGCCTGATAATCCTGCAATATCATCCTCGTCAAATGCCAGAATATTCTGATCAAATAAGATCAGACAAAGCTGTCTTCCGGTAATTGCATCGGTCTGGATTAAATATTCATATATAATTTTTGTAAAATCTGAATCTGTACTGATATCATTTAGAATATAATCACACAATGCATCATATATTTCAGTAGAATCTGAATATTTTTCACTTACGGAAAACTTTGTAATGTCGATCCACCCTTTTGGCAATTGCATGGTTTAAATACTCCTGCGGGGCCAATCGCCCCATTCTGCCATTGAAGGTAAACCTCATCGGACGTATCAATATTTTTTCTTTAACAGGATATTGTTATCATGAAGCATATTTTTTATGATATAGGTAAAATAATCCTGATATTCCTCTGTCATCGATGCAAATGGTGTCGGTGCACTTCCGGTCAGTTCGGTGCGTATCTGTTCAATTACAGCATTTTGTCTGCTGGCAAAGATCTGCTGTACTTCCCGTTCCGTGGGGGATGCATTTTCTTCTGAAAAATGTGAAAAATCAATCACATTATTGTTAATCAGTGCAAAATAGACATCTGTGATCGGAATATTGATATCTGATCCAGGATTATCAATATTGGAGTATACGATTCCGGCAATCTCCTGCTCTAAAAGCTTATATACTGCAATCTGAAGATCTTTGTCGATAGACAGATAGACATCATTTCCTGCCTGCGGTTCTTCGTGTTCAATGACTTTTACCGCTTTTCCAAGATAATCCACATAGAGCTTTTCATGACCTTTCTCACCTTTTTAAATCGCTGTCCATATACTGTTCAATACCAAGTTTACCGACTACGTCATTTAAAGTATAGGAATCATCTGTCTCTGAAAGTTTATTGTATTCGTCGGTGGATATTTTTCCGGTGTAACCGATAATGGAAGAAAAATATTCACTATCGTTGTACTTTCGTATGGTATCCTCTAATACTTCAACCCCTGCAATTCTGCAGCGTGTTCGCTGATATAGGCAACCGATTCCTCGGAAACGTTCGTTGCGATCGTTGTTGCAATATATTTCTGATAGGCATTTTGTGCCATGGAAAACGTACAACAGTAATCTTATATGCCATTGCATCATCATATTCGGTTCCAATGGCATAACGGTTGCTGCCCGCCAGATATTGCATAACCTGTGCAGCGGTTGCTTCCGTCGGTTTAAAATCAAGTTTGTTGCGGGAAATGATGTCAGATTCATCTTCCTGCATACTTTCAAATGAAGCCTCTCCAAACACATCTGCCAGAAAACGTTTCCAGGTTGCGCCGGATTCTTCTATATTATAACTGTAATTGCCATTGTCATCCAGCAATATTTTAAAATCGTTGACAATGGAGTCTCCATTTTCTTCAAGTGCGGTTACGACCTGTGCAATTTCTGCATTGATCGCTGCATTTTTGCTTTCGTAGAACTGTAAGTACCATTATCCTCGATCGTAATGGAATATGCCAGTTCATTGTAGGCGAGCAGGTTGCCATTGCGGTCATAAATATTTCCGCGTGTACTGTTTAAGGTGCGTTCCTTGACGATTTTGAACGTATAATTGTCCTGATATTCTTTTCCATTTACAATCTGAAGAGAAAAAATACGCCACAGAAGAATGGAAAACAGCAGAATCATCACAACTGTTGCTACAACCAGCCGCGATTTAAAAACATGCGGCATGCTTCTTTATATTATCAAACAAATTTGCTTGCACTCCTTTTCTCGATTGCTTCCAGTTTCTGGTTTATCTTTAAAATTATGAAATACAAAAAATTGTTATAACCATGGTATAAACCAACTCTGGTATCATTAATTGTAAAAAATAGTAGTTAAAGTCGTATCTGTTTCGAAAAAGAAACATGATAAAATAAATCAGAAGGTTGCAGCTTAAATCACTGCCTGCAATCAGGACAAGCGGCAGTTTAATATCTTCCGGATAAAAAGTTTACGGAACATTCCATTGATATAACCGATATACATATATAAAAGGCTGTAAAATCCAAGAACACCTCCACCGAAAATATCTAAGAGCAGTCCGCAGAAAAAACCGATAAAAAGCCCTTCTTTGCGTCCACGCATAAAACCAAAGGACGATGTTACGATAATCAGAAGGTTTGGTGATATGGATGCAAAGGAAAGTGTGTCAAAAAATGTCGTTTGCAACAGATAGCAGACGCCAATAATAATAAATACGGTAATCTTTTCTTCTCATAAATAACCTCTATTTCTAAGATTCTGCTGTCTGTTTCTTATTTAAAATGACAAGAACTTCTTCGATATGCTCAAAATCGACTGCCGGTGTAATGGTACCCGACTTTGTAAGATTATTAGAATCCATGGTAAAGTGTACTGATATAACCGATCAGAATTCCTGCTGATAGCGGTTTGATACATAAGAAGTAACGACGGGATCACCGATGGCAACTTTATTGTCCTTATCATTGAGATTTGAAAATTCAATGACCATATTTTCATTCATATTCTGTAAACTGCCATTTACGATCAGGTTATCCGATGTGGTTGTAACCATACCACTGACCTTTTATGGTATCATTTATGATAGCAGAAACTTTTGCATAGTTTGGTCCTACGTCTGTGACAATTCCTACAAGACCACTTCCCGCGATCACGTTCATGTCCACTTCGATTCCATCGTTAGATCCCTTGTCAATCGTAAAATTCGTAAACCAGTTGCCGCCGTCTTTTCCGATAACATTTGCTGCAACTTTATCATAACTTGGATATTTCTGATCAAGATTTAGCAATTCTCTTAAATTTTCCAGTTCGTACTGCTCTAATTTAATGGTGTTTAATTCCGTGGTCAGATCATCCACCTGACGTTTCAGGTCTTCATTTTCTGCCATAACATCATTTAATTTTTTTAGATTGTCTGCTTTTTCCACCAATCCAGCTGCCAACAGAATTAATGCCGCGCTGCATTGGGATAAATACATATCCGGCGACAGTATTTAATGGTCCGCCGGATATGCCGCAGTGTAAAACTGAGTAATATTGCCCAATACATACACCGCTTAAGATAAGCAATATATATTTTGTGGGAAGAACAAATTTTGGTTTTCGTTTCATACTTTCCCTAAATCAAGATCTTACTTTTCATGCTGAAGGCAAGATGTTTGTATTTGCTGTCGGAAACAATTTTTACAAGACCACGCACAACGCACTCTTCCGGTTCTTCACAGGTATTGATATCAATTCCTGTGATATCTGCAAACAATTTATCCAGATCATGAATCTGGGAACTTCCGCCTGTGATATAGATTCCGGAATGGATAATATCTTTTGCAAGTTCCGGTGGTGTTTTCTCTAAGATCATTTTGATGGAATTGCAGATACTTTCGAGATTATCTTTGATTGCTTCATAGACAACTCCGCCTGACATTTCCATTTCGATCGGAAGTCCGCTTACAACATCTCTGCCGACAACGATCATCGTATCTTCATTGCCCGGGATACCGGAACCCAAACGTTCTTTCATACTCTGTGCTGTTTTTCTGCACGATCACCAGATTATAATTACGTTTTACATAAGTAATGATGGATTCATCAATCTTATTGCCACCAAAATGGAGAAGATCACTAAGTACAAGTCCTCCAAGTGAAATAACAGAAATCTCGGTCGTATCTGCACCGATATCTACAACCATGATACCGGTCGGTTCATTGACGTCTAATCCCAATCCCACAGCATCTGCGATTGGTTTTTCACATAAAAGAACACTCTTTGGTTTCATCTTGCTCTTATAGAACATGTCAAAAAACGCTTTTTCTCTACTTCTGTGATACTTGTCGGTACTGCCACAATAAATTCTGCCCCCTTTAAGCTTCCCTTGACATGTGTTTCTAAGAAAAGCTGTATCATGGACTGAAGATTGTTGAAATCTGCGATGACACCTGTTGTAACAGGGAATGTCACATGGATAGACTCCGGGCCTTTTCATACATTGCGTATGCCGTCATTACCATAAGCATAGATCTCATCTTTATTTTTAATGCGATCGTGTTTTTCTCATTTAAGATTTTGTTGGAAGACTTGCAGTAAATTTTCATATTGCATGTTCCAAGATCAATACCGTATACGTTGTTTGTCATTGTTCTCTCCCTTTGGAACGCGGTTTAAACCACGATCCTGTTATTTTCTCTGTAACTAAAGTAAGAATGATCTCCGATAATAACATGGTCGGAAAGCGGAATGCCCATCAACTGTCCGCAGTTTAAAATCCGTTTTGTAACGACATCATCTGCATGGGATGGTTCCGGTATACCGCTCGGATGATTATGGACTAAGATAAGATGTGCTGCATGACAGTTGATTGCTGTTTCAAAAACCTCACGCGGCGAAACAATCGTCTCGTTTGCACTGCCGACAGAAAGCAGTTTATCACCTTTCATGTGGCATTTGTTGTCGAACATACAGACGATCAGATGTTCTTTGTTCTCGTGGCGCAGATGCTCCATATAGTAATCTGCGATGGTTCTCGGATTAGTCATGCATACGTTTGGTGCTGATTTTGTCTGTGCAATCCGCTTTGATAATTCCAATACATTTTAACTGGATTGCCTTTATGGGACCAATTCCACGTATTTTCTGCATCTTTTCAAACGGAGTGTCATAGAGGTTTAATAAATTGCGATGACCGTCATTTAACAGATTCTGCGCAACTTCCACAGACTTCAGACCGCTTGTCCCTGAACGGATAATCACTGCTAACAGCTCTGCATCACTTAAGTATTCCGGACCATATGTAAGAAACTTTTCATATGGCTTTTCCGAATCCGGCAATTCTTTTACCGTAGTAATTTTGTTCATAAATGCTTCCTCTCTGCTCTCCCGGGAAGCATACATAAATCACATTATATTCTATCATAACAAGTCAAGGTCGACAAGTTTTCGTTCCTTAAGTTTTTGTAAAGATTTGAGAATACCCAGTTTTGCGTGATACCAGGTCAGTCCGCCCTGGAAATAAACGGCATATGGAGGCTTGATCGGACCGTCTGCACTCAGCTCAATGGATGATCCCTGTACAAAAGCACCTGCCGCCATGATGACATCGCTGTCATAGCCCGGCATTGCCCACGGTTCCGGCGTTACATAGCTGTCGACCGGTGCCGCCGCCTGAATTCCCTCACAGAATGCAATCAGTGCATCCGGATTGTGGAATGCAACCGCCTGAATGATATCGTGACGGCTCTCACTTCCGTTCGGAACAACCTCAAATCCAAGTTTTTCGTAAATATTTGCCGCGAAGATAGCACCCTTTAATGCGCCGCTCACCACGGTCGGTGCAAGGAAAAATCCCTGATAAAAAAGACTGGATGACACCTAAGGATGCACCGACTTCTTTTCCGAGTCCCGGAGAGGTCAGACGGTAAGCAGCATTTTCGACACATTCTTTTTCCCGACGATATATCCGCCAATCGGCGCAAGTCCGCCGCCCGGGTTTTTGATCAGAGAACCAACGATCATGTCCGCTCCGACTTCAAGCGGTTCCTGCTCTTCGACAAATTCACCGTAACAGTTATCTACCATACAGATGACATTCGGTTTGATGCCTTTGATGTAGGAGATCAGCTCTCCAATACGTGCCACGGACAGGGTTGGTCTGGTTGCATACCCTTTGGAGCGCTGGATCGTCACGAGTTTTGTCCGCTCATTGATCGCCTCTTTGATATGTTCAAAATCAAAACTTCCGTCCGGCAGAAGATCCACCTGACGGTAAGACACGCCATATTCTGCCAGAGATCCCTTTGACGGACGGATGCCGATCACTTCCTCTAAGGTGTCATATGGTTTTCCGACCGGGGGATAAAAGTTCATCTCCCGGACGAAGGTTTGACATTAAAGCAAGTGCTAAAGCGTGTGTGCCGCAGGTAATCTGCGGACGTACTAAAGCATCTTCTCCTTTAAAGCAGGATGCATATACTTTTTCTAATGTGTCACGTCCGAGGTCGTTGTAGCCGTATCCTGATGACATATTAAAGCACTCTGCACTCACACGGTTGTCCTGCATCGCTTTGATGACTTTTAACTGGTTGTATTCTGCCGTAGCATCGATCGCTGCAAAACGTTCTTTTAAGGAATCTTCGATTTTTTCTCCAAATTCATATACTTCTCTTGAAATACCAAGGGCTTCGTATTGTTCTTCCATCCACTTATTCATGACTGATTATTTCCTTTTCTTCTAAAATTGATATCATATCTGTTAAAATCGCTGCATCATCATAGCCAAATGCCTGCTTGTCGAGCCAGATCACATCCCGCTCTCTCTTAAACCATGTCAACTGGCGTTTTGCAAAGTGGCGCGTCTCACGCTTGATGATATAGACAGCTTCCTCTAAGGTACACCCGCCGTCTAAATATGCAAGGATCTCTTTGTAGCCGAGCCCCTGCATGGAAACCATCTCCCGGCTGCAGCCCATGGATTTTAATTTTTACTTCCTCCACGAGTCCGGCTTTCTATCATTGCGTTCACACGTCTGTCAATGCGTTCGTACAATTTTGCACGCTCATCCGTGAGTACAAAATAGGCAAAATTGTATGGAGACTGTTTTTGTCGTTCCGTTTTGTTGTGCTCAGATATTTTTTTCCGGACAAATGATAAAATTCTAACGCCCTTATCACGTTTGATATTATTGGCATGGATCGCTTCGGCGGAAGCTGGATCCACTTCGCGCAGTATTCCGTGCAGATATTCTGCGCCATGTTCTCTGGCAAGATCTTCTAACTGCCTGCGGTAAGTCTCATCACACTGCTGCTCTGTAAAATCAATATCATACAAAAGTGCCTGAATGTAAAATCCGGTGCCCCGGCTATGATCGGGATTTTTCCATCCGCATAGATTTCTTTTAAATATTCTTTTGCCATCGTGACAAAACGCACAACGTGAAATTCTTCGTCCGGCTCTAGCTCATCGATCATATAATGCGTAACACCCTGCATCTCCTCCGGTGTGATCTTGGCAGAACCGATATCCATATGGCGGTAGACCTGCATGGAATCCGCGGAGATCACCGCTCCATTTATTTTTTTGCCAGTTCCACCGAGAGGGCACTTTTCCCCACCGCGGTCGGACCGGTCAGAATAATCATTGGTTTTGCTGCATATCAGACAATCCTTTTAAATTTCTTTTCTATTTCATATTTGGTCATGGAAATGATCGTCGGGCGTCCGTGCGGGCAGTTGTACGGATTTTCAAGCTCCAACAGTTCATCGATCAGCCGTTCTGCCTCCGGCCTGCTGATGTGCTGGTTTCCCTTGATAGCTGCCTTACAGGACATCGACGCAACTTTTTCCATAATGGCATTTGGTGAATCATTTTCATTTATATTTGCAAAATCATCTAACATTTCAACAAACATTGTTTTTTGTGTCAATCCCGGTAAAATCAGCCGGAATAGCAGTCACTGCATATTCCTTTCCGCCGAACGGTTCGATTTCATAGCCGAACGCATCGATCTGCTCCCTGTATTTTTCAAGCATCTCGATCTCTTCAATGCTGAGTGTCAGGATGATCGGCGGACTGAGCGTCTGTGATGAAAATGTTTTTTCACGGACTTTTTCATCGTTTTTCTCATAAAGTACTTTTTCATGCGCTGCATGCTGGTCGATGATGAACAGCTTGTCCTCATACTCTACCATCCAGTAAGTATCGAACAGCTGTCCGATGATCTTGTGTTTCTTCTTGGCATCTTTTGTCAGAAACCCTTCGGAGACTGCCGCAAGTTCCTGTTGCTCGTAAGTGACTTTTGACTCCGGTAAAGCTGCCGCTGTCTCTTCTGGCAGGCTTGCCGTTGTTTTATCCGCCTGTATTGGCTGCGGTACGGGTTTGGAAACGGTGTATGTATTGCTTTCCGATACCCGATCCGCGGACTGTTCTGTGACAGCCGTTTCTTTCTTTGGAAGAAGCGAGTTAAAGACAGAAAGGTTTTCCGGCGGTGCTGATTCCTTCTGCGGTGCTGCGCTCTGCATCGGAATTGTTGTCTGCACGTCTTCATTTTCTTTTGACGCAGCGAAACCAGACTGTCCGCCTGTTCCCTGCTGTATGTTCTGCGGCTGAAACCTTCCTCCACTCCGCACCGTTTCAACACCCCGGCGCTCAAACGGTTCCGGGAGCGGTGCCTTGATGTTTTCCCGTTTCCGTATCTTTTCTTCCTGCACCGGTACTTCAGGGATAAAATCTTTGTGCGTCAGTGCGCCCCGGATAATTTCAAACAATGTCTTATAGATCGCCTCATTGTTTGAAAAACGGAGTTCCATCTTCGTCGGATGCACGTTGACATCTAAAAGATCGGTATCCATGGAAAAGTACAGAACGCAGAACGGATACTGGTGCTGCATCAGAAAGCCTTTGTACGCTTCCTCAATCGACTTTGAGAGCAGCGCGCGTTCTTGATATAACGTCCGTTGATAAAGTAATTCTCAAAATTACGGTTTCCGCGGGGAAATTAACGGTTTTCCGATAAAACCCTTGACATGAAAATACTCATTTTTATGGTCGATCTCTAAAAGCCCGGAGGTGATATCCCTGCCGTAGATATGATAGATCATATCTTTTTCCCCTGGAATTGCCGGAGGTATGCATTTTCGTCTGACCGTTATTGATAAATTTAAAGGAAACCCCGGATGTGACAGGGCAAGACGCTCCATCAGGTCATTGATATAATTGCCCTCCGTCTGCGCGGTCTTTAAAAATTTGCGCCTCGCCGGTGTATTGTAAAAAAGATTGCGGACGATAAAGTGGTTCCCTCCGGCGCACCGATCTCCTCATTTTCCTTTTCTTTCGAACCCTCAATAACATAGCGGGTACCGGTCAGCTCCCCGTATGTTTTTGTGATCAGCTCGACCTGTGAAACTGCAGCGATACTTGAGAGCGCCTCACCGCGGAATCCCAAAGAGGTAATGCTCATCAGATCTTCCACGCTTTTGATCTTGCTGGTCGAATGGCGCAAAAGGCAAGCGGAACCTGCGCCCTCTCGATGCCGCAGCCATTGTCCGTGATACGGATAAATGAAATACCGCCCTCTTTGATCTCAACTGTGACGGCAGTTGCCTTTGCATCGATGGCATTTTCCACCAGTTCTTTTACCACGGAAGAGGGGCGTTCCACAACTTCCCCGGCTGCAATCTTGTCAATTGTCTCCTGACTGAGCAGTGTAATTTCAGGCATACAGATTCACCTCTTTGTTTCAATCGTTTCTGCTGCATTTCCTGCAGCATTATTCTGTTATGGTCTTGGCATCTTAGGAACGCCGGACACCGGTTTCCCGCAAAGGTCTTGTCTCGGAGCAGTATCCGAAGTAATCACATTTTGGCATAAACAGATTATCTGCGATCCAGCGCCATTCTTCCGAATATTCCGAAAGTGCTTTTCGATGTCACCAAATAACTGGGTATTCCCAATATGCACGGTTACACATTCTCTGATGGCTCATCTCCGTTAAACTGCGCAGATTTCTTTTTATCCACGATCGACGCCGTCATGCCAAGCGGCAGTCCGTTTGCAACATCTTCCTTTGGAATCCCGTAGTCTTCCTGCAAAGCGCGGCATTCCTCATTGATGTGTGCCATCAGTGCCTGATATTTTTCCAATGCTTCTTTGTTGTTCTGGATCGACGGCGGGATGATGTAATCAAATCCGCGTCCGGCATAATTGATATAGCGTGTACTTGACTGTAAACGTGTCGGTGAGCCGCCAATATGTGTATACCACTCGCGCTCTACTCTCGCGGAATAGCCGGCAATGATCATCTCTACATTTACATATTCCATGACTCTTCCATGTCCGGAAATGATACAGTCCATGCCCCGTTTATAATTTTTCTCCGGATCTTCTACATTTCCTCCCCCAGCAGACACCGGCGCGCTGTCCCATCAGCGTGATCGGGTTTTTAGTTGTCTCCGGCAAAATTGTAATTGTGCCCATAAATTTTATTCTCCATTTCTACCAGCGGTTTTTTATTTTATTCTGTAATTCATAAAGTTTGTTTAATGCCTCGATTGGTGTCAGATTTCCGACATCAATCGTTTTTAACTCTTCTAAAATATCATCGTCCTTTACGGTATCAAATAAAGACATCTGTGTCAAATCAACTTCATCCAAACGTTCTTTTTTCTTTTTCGTTCCTGCCGTTGCAGGCGTGATGTTTTTCGTGACAGACGTGATATCATTTGCGCTCAGCTCTTCCACGATTTCTTTGGCGCGTTCAATCACGGAATCCGGAACACCGGCAAGTTTTGCAACCTGGATACCGTAGCTCTTATCTGCGCCGCCCTGCACGATCTTGCGCAGAAAGACGATGTCGTCACCTTTTTCCTTGACCGCAATACAGTAATTATTGACACTGTTTAACTTTCCTTCCAGCTCCGTCAGCTCGTGATAATGTGTGGCAAACAGTGTTTTTGCACCGAGCAGACGCGGGTTGCTGATATGTTCAACTACCGCCCATGCGATACTTAAACCGTCAAAGGTACTTGTTCCGCGTCCGATCTCATCGAGTACTAAAAGCGAATTGGATGTGGCATTGCGCAGAATATTTGCGACTTCGTTCATCTCGACCATAAAGGTAGACTGACCGCTTGCAAGATCATCCGATGCCCCGACACGGGTAAAAATACGATCCACGATGCCGATCTTTGCCGATGTCGCTGGAACAAAGCTTCCAATCTGTGCCATCAGAACGATCAGTGCAGCCTGGCGCATATAGGTAGATTTTCCTGCCATATTCGGACCGGTAATGATGGAAATCCGGTTATTGTGATTGTCTAGATACGTGTCATTGTCTATAAACATATCATTGACAATCATTTTTTCGACAACCGGATGTCTGCCGCCCTTGATATCGATCACGCCGGATTCGTTGATCTTTGGTCTGCAGTAATTATTCTGGTCTGCCACAAGTGCAAGGGATAACAAACACATCAATCTGCGCCACTGCCCGTCGCGGTTGCCTGAATACGTGCAACATTATCCGCGATGGTATCCCGGATCTGGCGGAACAGATCGTATTCTAATTCGACCAGACGATCCTGGGAACCGAGAATCGTATCTTCGAGTTCTTTTAATTCCGGCGTAATATAGCGCTCGGCATTGGTCAGTGTCTGCTTTCTCACATAGTAATCCGGCACCTGATCCTTAAAGGAATTGGTCACTTCCAGATAATATCCAAACACTTTGTTGTATTTCAGTCCGCGACATCGCGCACAGAGATCGGCGGTTCTTCCATGATCGAACGATCTACCAGGGAGCAGAGTTCTTCCATGGCATCAATGTCGTTCTGGATATTTTTTAGCAGTGCACCGTCAAACTCATCGAGCAGGGATTTGATCGGAGGCAGCATGCTGATAGAATTCTTAAATGCGATCAGATCACGCGGATTGGCTGTCCGGTAAGTCACACGGGTGATCAGACGCTCAAAGGTCAAATCGGATTTAAATACTCGCGCAATTCCTCCCTTTGTGATCACATGATCGTTTAACTCACCAATGGCTTCCTGGCGCAGTTCAATCTCGGTTTTATCGATCAATGGCTGTTCCACATAAGCACGAAGTGTCCTTGCTCCCATCGCTGTTTTGGTTTTATCTAACACCCATAGCAGTGAACCACGCGTTTTTGCTTTTCAATGCAGTGTCTCCACCAGCTCTAAATTACGTCTGGTCGAACTGTCATGATCATATATTTCCCGGTTGA
>VOFB01001427.1_pt1 | contig 33085 bp, 42 predicted proteins | sample 5384141 | NCBI WGS metagenome assembly VOFB01 (sample SAMN12384721, study PRJNA508395) | human gut metagenome | isolation source: healthy gut A | host: Homo sapiens | reverse complement strand
TGCATTCGCCTGTAGTTTTGTCAATATGATAAATCTGCGTAAGAAATTCTTTGAGAGCCGTCCCCAGCCGTCAAAATTTCATATTCATAACCCTTTGCCGCTCGTCCTTATTAAGCAGGCCGGAGTAGGTTCGGGCGATATATCCTTTCCAGCAGCTTTTTATCCTCTTTAAAGAGGGTTATGCGTTTTATAAGGTCCTCGGCCGCCGCTTTTCCGCCAGGTCGCTCGAGCAGCCATTTAAATGCGCGTGTTGACGCCAATTCAGAGCGGATATCGCCGTCTATCCCGCTTAGAATCCAATCTTGTTCAATTAGTCCTTCGGAGAGCAGATAGCTTTTGATATTGCGGCCCTTGCCCAGTACCAGGTGTTCGTTGAATATTTTCTGCTTTATTTCCACAGGCGGCTTCTGACCGTTAATTCTTAAATTATTTAATTGGTTCAGGGCGGCGAACCGGCTGTAAAGCAGCGAATTTTTAGGCAGGACGTCCTGGCGGGTATAGCTGCATTTTGCGGTCATTCGAGTTATAAAGCTTTCGGCGCACTTTTCCAGGTTGACCTTCTCCTCAAAATTCCATGGGTATATTCTGCCCTGGCTTGTTCTGGTTATCCAGCTGTAGGGAGAATTCTCGTTTAACGGCCCTACATAGTAGGGTATGCGGAAAAAGGAACATGCGGATTATCTCCTGCGAGCGAGTAAGGCCGCTTGAATGGGTTTCATTTAAAAAAGGGCAGATAGGCCGCCGCTTTTTTCCAGAATGCGCCTAAGCTCCATCTCGTGCAGCTGGTGGGGATTACTCCGTTATCCTTTGTAACCTGCTTGGGCAGAAATTCTCCATTATCCAGCTGAGCGTTTATTAGGCTGATTTCTTCTGTTTGAGACAATTGAGACAGCGCTTTTTTAAATAGCTTTTAAACTCGTCATAGCTGCATTGATGTTTGTTCGCACCATGACCTGAATAAGCGGGGTAATTATTGAGCGTATCATTATTTTTTCGGAAAACCTCGTTATAAAGCTCGCAGCCGCCCGTTTGGCGTATTATGCGCTTTTTAATTGCTTCAGGTCGCTTCGGTTGCTTTTCATACAGCCTTATTTTTGCTGCGGAAATAGAAGTTTCACCGCCTAATATCCCGGCAAGCAGCGCCCAGTCGTATATTTGCTTTACGCATATAATTAGTTGGATTTTTTCCTCCGGCGTTTCCTTGAGCTTAGGCTCAAGCTGTTCCCAATCATCTTTAAGGCATACGCTTGTTTTTTTCGTCCTCAATTTCTTCTCCGTATAAATCTTTTTAGTTTTACTGTGCCGCCCGCCGCAAGCTTAAGGATACTGTTCAGCTGCTTTGCATTTTTGAATATCTAATTTTTCAGCAAAGCTTCATGCTTTTGATTTATCCTTAAGGCTTTATCCGTTAAAATATCAGATAAGACTGCCGCCGTGTTGCAAGCCTCTATGTCAAACAGGCGGTGCGCGACGGACTTGCAGTCGTCTGCATTCTGCGATTGGGAGGCTGAAAAAGCGTAATTTTCCCAGCCATGCATTAAGACGCGCCAGACTCTCCTTAAGCGCACCGGGGCCGGTGAAGTTCTGGTTAAAGTCGTCCGTTTCCGAGGAGGCGCTTTCAACCTGCCCGGCGCTGTTCTGCGATATATTCAGGCCGTCAAACAGAAAGTGGCCCCGGTGCTTGAATATATGATGCAGCGCCAAAAATACCAGGCGGGCGTCAAAGGCGCGCTCTTCAGTCATAAGAGCATAGCGCAGGTGATAAATTGTGGGGTATGTTTTATAAAAAGTCCCGGTCGGTATAATCCGGGCCGGAAAAATTATGTGCTTACCAACAGGCCGGCCGCCGTTAAGCCGGGCTTTATCGTTGGAATCATATTTGCTCAGCTTCAGCCGCTGGAAAAAGGCCGGGTCTATTTTTGAAATTTCCGGCGAGAACACCTCCTCCAGCCATTGCAGCCGCTGCTGTGAGCGCTCCTGGCGCCGGCGGGCTGTACGGAAGGAGCGCCTGTCTGCGGCGCTTTGAGCCGGGTCAAAAAGACGCGCGCCCCAAAGCGACTTACCATTGCATTTTAATAGATTGTATTGAGTGTCTGTAACCGCCCAGCCTACCGAATTGGTTCCTACGTCTAAGCCAATAAAGTATTCTTCCTGCATAATTTTCCTCCTGCTGCCTTAAGATAGGCTTTACATATATTTTTAAAATTAGCTATTGACAAATTTTTATTTTGCGTTATACTATATACAGGTTTTTAGGCTACCATCTAAAACAACACAACGCGTTCAAATACGGCTTAGCCAAAATCGTTGGTATTATCCAACCTCACATTGTGTGATTAAGAGGCTCGTGCAAACGGGCTTTTTTAATTTTATCTGCATTTGTGTGCAGCAGCTGACGGTCAGAAGGCATAAAATTTGCGTCCTGTTGTGTTGCTTTGATGCCAAATACGCCCGGTACATTTCTCGTTCGAGCGCGCTTTACCTGGCACAAATTTTATGTTTTCTGACTCTGAAGAGCTCAAAGAAAAAGAATTTCTTCATTTTCAAGGCAGACGAAGAAGGCGTACTGGGAAGTGCGCTGATTGATTATAACGCAGCAAATGAAAAAATTATCCTGTTTTGAGGCCTGGCATATCCGGCTTTAAAGCGCGGAAAAAGGGCTGCGCCGTAAAACGGCGGAAATTATATGCATGTGCTTTGCTGTTGCGTTTGTTTCAGCGTGCGGCGTTCAATCGAGGGAAACCGTTTTGCCGCAGACGCAGGGCGCGGGTGAAAAGCATATGTCTCCTGCGGCGGTTGCTTCAGCCGTTTCAGAGACGACTGAAACAGCTAACGAAGATACGTCTGCAGTATCAGCCGAGGCGGGGATGCAGGAAACTGCTCAGGCCAAGCGTATAAGGGTGCGCTTTGGCGGGCATACGGTAATTTATGAATTAAACGGCAGCCGTGCGGCGGAGTCGCTTTGGGCGCAGCTTCCTCTTACTCTGGAGGCGGAGAATTTCAGCAATAACGAGAAAATATTTTATCCGCCTGAGGAATTAAACACCGCTCAAACTCCGCTGGCTGAGGGCGGAGAGGGGGTTTTGGCTTATTACGCTCCATGGGGAGATGTAGTTATGTTTTATGGGGAGTTTAATCGCAATTCCTCTTTATTTGAATTGGGGCATGCGGTTTCGGGCAGAGAATGGATTGCAGATATTTCAGGCGTTATTACAATAGAGGCTGAGGAATAAATTATAAATTATCGGCATTGCTTTTTAATGAATGAGCAGGGCATTTCAGGCTGCTGCATCAGGTTCAAGCAGGAACGCGGCGGCGCGCTTATTCGGCTTAAACCGCTTAAGTTAAATGAATGCTTTTGGAAGGAGCAGAATGGATATGAAAATTAATGACGGTGCACAGTTTGAGATGCAGAATATATTTGGGCTGGGCAGGGAAAATTCAGCTTTTGCACAGTATTTTACTGGACGGTCGTATCTTAATCCGCTTACCGTACCCGGAGACTGCGCAGTATTTTTAGCTAATGTGACTTTTTTGAGCCGGGCTGCCGCAATAATTGGCATATACACCGAGCGAGTAGAGGAGGCGGGCAGCTGCTTATATGCACGGCCGGCAGCGGCTGGTATCAGGAGGCGGGCCGACCTGCTGTGAGTTTGGAGCCGGGAATGTGCATAACTATTCCGGCTAACGTCAAGCATTGGCATGGCGCGAAAAAGGACAGCTGGTTTGCTCATATAGCGGTAGAGGTGCCGGGGGAGGATACCTCGAATCAATGGCTGGAAGAGGTAGACAATACAATTTATGATAGCCTTGAATAGAGTAATAATTTAAGCTATTAGAATATGTTTTCTGTGTTTTGCCAAAAAGTTTATTGTATACCGGCGGCAATTAAATATATTTTTGAAAGGCGGCGAAAATGGATTATCATAAAACAGACCCGGAATTTGCTGAAATTATAGAACGTTTTGCGTTGGACGAGGCGGTTAACCAAAAGGGCCAGGAGCTGGCGGAGGATATCAGGCTGCTTGTTATTATGGCCGCGCTTATGGGCTGCCAGGGGCTGAAGACGTTTAGGAAAGTACTGCCTGAGGCGCTTCAGAGCGGGCTGACGCCTGTTATGATTAAAGAGCTTGTTTATCAATCGGCGGCTTATTTAGGCTTAGGCAGGACATTGCCCTTTTTGGACGCGGTAAACGAATATTTATCGGCGCAGGGCCTGCCTGTCAGCCAGCCAATTCAGGGCACAGCCAATCCGCAGAATCGTTTGGAAAAGGGCTTCGGAGTTCAGGCGGAGATTTTGGCAGCCATATGAAAGAGGCATGGAAAAATGGGCATATTAATTGGCTTGCGGCCAACTGCTTTGAGACTATTATACCCGGCGCGGGCTGACTCTTGCGCAGAGAGAGCTTATTACCTTTTGCTTTTTGGCGGCGCAGGGCGGCTGCGAGCCGCAGCTTACTGCTCATGCGGCCGGCAATATGAATTTGGGTACGGACAGAGATTATCTTATAAGAGTGGTTTCTCAAATTCTGCCTTATATAGGCTATCCGAGAAGCCTGAATGCGATTAGCTGCGTGAATAAGGCGGCTGAGGAGAGAAAATAGCCGTTTGCCTGCCGGCGCCGCTATATAGCGCGCTTAAAGCTTTTTTATTCGGTATTAGCCGACAGCTTTATTCAGGGTTAGCTCGAGGCGGGGACGCCTGGTCTGCATCAATCTTAGACGGGGAGTTTTGCGGCTGTTATCTGGGAGGGTTTCGGAAAGAGTCTCGCATTTCCAAATCACGGCGCTGTCTCCAGGCTCCAATATAACCCCTCCGCGCGGAATGACGGTGCGGCCGTTTTTCTTTTTACCGCTATTATGAGAGTGTCGGCGGGCAGAGTAATTTCCCGAATATGTTTATTGGCCCATTTGTGCCGTGAGTTTATTTCTATTTCATTTAGTTCGGCAGCAGAATCATCCTTGTATTTTTCGCCGCTTAAAACCAGTATATCGCCCGCCTTGATACGGGTGCGGCCGTTAGGCAGGATAGTTTTATTGCCGCGCTTTATCATTACTACAAGTATATCTAATGCCAGTTTAAGCTCGGCTATTGTTTTTCCTGCCCAGGAATGATTTTTTTGTGATTTTAGTTTTTATAAGCTGCAGCTCCTCGTCCTCCTGGTAGTCGTTAAAGGTGCGCAGCACGCTGCCGCTGGATTCAACCATTTTCAGCCGTTTGGCGGCAAGAGGCAGAAGCGCGCCCTGTAAGCCTACCGAAAAGCAGGCAAGCGAAAAACGATATGAAACAGGTCTCGTTCGGCATATGGACTGTTTACAGTAGCCATGATGGCGAATACTATGGAGGATGCGCCGCGAAGTCCCGCAAAGGAGATAAGCAGCTGCTGGTTTATAGGGCATTTAGCGGGCGAGAGCAGAGCAAATACTGCGGCGGGCCTTGCGATAAAGGTTAAAACAGCGCAATGGCCAGAGAAGGCAGAATTATTTCAGGCAACTGCGAGGGAAAGGCGAGCAGGCCGAGCAGGAAAAAAAACTACTATCTGCGCTAGATTGGTACCGCCGTCAAAAAAATGCACTAGGGGAGCCTTATTTTTGATTTTGCTGTTGCCAAGGATGATGCCGGCGATTATACGGCAAGATATCCGTTTCCTCCGGTTATTGAACAGACGGCGTAGGCCAGCAGGGCTATGGCCAGTACAAAAAGGGTGTCCATGCCTCCTATATAAAAATTTATGCGCTTAAGCAGCCATACAGCCGCCAGGGCCAGAACCGCGCCTATAACAGCGCCGTAAACCAGCTGAGCGAAAAGCATATAAGCGACCGAGCCTGCGCTGGAGCTGCCCGACATAAGGGTAAGGCAGGTGATAGTCAGCATATAGGCGAAAGGATCGTTGCTTCCGCTTTCTACTTCCAGCAGAGACGCGGTGTTGTATTTTAGATTGAGCTTTTTGGCGCAGAATTGCAAATACCGAAGCGGCGTCGGTAGAGCTTATAACAGAGCCGATAAGAAAGCTTTCCAGCCATTCAAAGCCTAAGGCCAGACGGCAGAAAAAGGCCGGTCAGCAGGGCTGTGGCCGCTACTCCGAGAGTGGAAAGTGCTATGGCCTTTCCTGCAACGGGGCGGGCATGCTTCCAGTTAGTGCCGAAGCCGCCGTAAAACATTATTATTATAAGCGCATATGAGCATATTTGCTCGGCAAAGGTATAATTGTCGAATGGAATTTTAAAAATGCCGTCCAAGCCGAACAGCATTCCTAAAAGTATAAACATTAAAAGAGAGGGCAGACCCAGCTTATAAGAAAGCTTTCCGGCGGCTATGCATATAACTATTATTAAGGAAATTAAAAGAAGCGCCATGGCCGTCCTCCTGTTATTAATTAGTTTTTGGCCGGCTGAAAAGTACAAGCTGAAATTATCCGGCGCGCCTCGCATTATAAGCGTTTTTGCTTACGGCGGAGAGTGCTGCTGGATTGCTTGAGACAGGCCGCAGCATAAAGTAATTTATTTTCTTCGGTATTGAAATATTCAATATATCTGAAAATAGGTCCTCCAATAAATAAAAACTTATTTTAATAATATCATGGGAACGCTGAATTTGTCAAACCAGCCCCTGAAGGGCAGAAAAATAAGTTCGGATATGCTTTAAAAACCATAAAGGTCTGCGGTTATAGCTGTTGCTTAATCAGGAGGGGAGAGGGATAAGCATAATTATTATGGCTTGGGGAAAGCCCATGAGCGGTACGCAGCAGGCTCATGGGCTTTTCATTAAGGCTTTTTAAGTTTTATTTGCTCAGTCCGCTGAGATAGTCTTCGGGATTAAGTGCTTTTTCTACTTCTTGTCCGTCCTTGGTTTCAGTCTGGACGACTTCAAAGTGCAGGTGATTGCCTTCGGCGCTTTCGTTGATTGCGCTGTTGCCCGCCTTGCCTATTACCTGTCCGCGCTGCACCTTATCGCCGGCCTTAAGGTTTTCAGTAATGCTGCCTAAGGAAGCGTAAACCGTCTTAAGCCCGCCGGCATGGGAGATAACTACCTTATTGCCCATTAAGGGGTCGCTTTCGGCGCTTACTACCGTGCCGTCCAGAACGGAGAATACTTCATCTCCCTCGTCGCAGATAATGTCAACTCCAGCATGCGTGCTCCACATGTTGAGTGTTTCTGAATATACCAGCGATTCAACAGCGTGTCCCTTAGCCAGCTTAGAGGAATTTACGGGATTGTGCATGGAGATTTCTACATCGCCGTTTCCGCTGGCAGGCTTTTCCGTCTGCGTGGACTGGGAGCGGTAGGCCGTGCAGTAGACGGAACGGTGGGCTTGACGGTCGCTTTAGCGGTTTGCTGGACTGCGGCCGTATTTTTAGGCTGTTCCACCTCGCTGCTGGGCTGTTTATCCCCGGTAAGCGCTACTGCGCAGGTAATTCCGATTGCCGCTACGCAAACGAATACAACTGCGTACAAGCCCTGCTTACCCAAAAAGCTTGCTTAAGGATTTCTTTTCTCTTTCGGATTTGTCCTTTATTGGTCCAAGATTCATTATAAACACCTCCAACGCTATTTTGGCCAATATATGGGGTTTCATACACCGAGCGTTTAAAAAATTATAATATTTTTTATACATCCCGTTGACAAAAACCCTTATTCTGGTTATAGTGTTTTCAAAATCGCGGGTATTATTCAGTAATTATAAATTTTTATTTTTCGGAGGCGGTTAAATGAAATTTGAGGAAAAACGCTGTCCCAGGATTATCTTTATAGGGGTAAAATAATAAATCTGCGCCGTGATACAGTTGCTTTGGCTAACGGACGGGAAGCGCTTAGGGAGGTAGTGGAGCATCCGGGCGGCGTATGCGTTGCGGCTTTGACCGGCAAGGGAGAGGTGCTTATGGTGGAGCAGTTCAGGTATCCATATAGAAAAGCTCTGCTGGAGCTGCCTGCGGGAAAGCTGGAAAAGGGAGAAGAACCAGAGATATGCGGCAGAAGAGAACTGTCCGAGGAGACGGGCGCCCGGGCGGAAAAAATTTATATCTTTAGGTCAGCTATATCCTTCTCCAGGCTATTGCGCTGAAATAATTCATATTTACGCGGCGTTGGGTCTGAGTTTTGGCATCTTGATGTAAAACGAATTAAATTAGAGGACGCCGTTAATATGGTATTGAGAACAGTATTAAGGATGCTAAAACCCAGGCCGCGCTGCTTAAGCTCATCTGTTCAGAGACAGGCTTTTTAACCGGCGTCTATTCCACGCGGATGGATAAATTGATTTTCATGGCGCTATGCGTCCTTTTATTTTTAAAATATCTACTTTATAATGCGATTGCTATTGCTTTGTCGGGAAAATAAAGTAAAATACAAGAATGTTAGTGTGCAGGAATAAAGGTATAATGCGGGTAAAAGCTAATTTGCGTTCCGCGCTGCCCTTGTTCGTGTACGCCGCGCCGCTATGTTTTCGTATACGTCCGGCCTTATGCCGTTCAAGCGCGCTTACTGGGCGCAAATTCAATCTTTTTTGATTTTGCGAACCTTGATTTTGGCCATTGCCTGCTTTGCAGGCAGACGAAAATGGCTCATTGAGAGCGCGTTGCGTAAGAAAGACGCGGACATGGCAAATGGATAAAGGCTGAAGCGCAGCTATCCTTTGTACGCTAACGCCGGTTTTGCAGAATTTTAACGTATACACGAGCGAAAGGAAAGTATCATATGGGCAAAATAACACAGGAATTAAGCTGGGAGGAATTAGAACGCTTTTTCGCCCCGGGATGGCAAGTATCTTTATCTGCTGGGCGGGATTTATTCGCCTGACAAGGGGTGTCCTGACTGGGGTTCAAATAAGGATGAGGATACGTATTATCCGGGAGACTGCGCCGGCAAGCTGGTTATAACTTATTTAAACGGCCAGAGCGCGGAGGTGCCTTTGATTTTTGGCTATACCCTCTGGTTTGCCAAGCATTTCAGCGACGGGCAGGCTCCGTTTCTGGGCAGGGACAGTTCCCCAGACTGCGCGGACTGCTTGAAAGCACCCTTTGTCTTAAGGGAGGCATGGAGGCTCAAAGCCCTTATATTCTATGCGTGTGCCTTAGCGGCGGAACGGTTAAGAAAAATAGAGGTGATGCCCAATCCGGATAAAAAGGAAGGCCGGTTTATACTCATTTTGCGCTTACTCAAAATATTGCGGATGATTTTTTGCCGGGCATGCTATTGACGCGCAGGAGCCGCTGCCCGCTAAAATAACTGAAGCTCTCTCGGAAATTGTCTATTCGCTGTTTACGTTTGACCCTCAGGATTATATTCTGCCGCCGCGTTTTGAATTTCCCAAGGATTACAGCGGTCCGCGGGTGCGCTTTTATGGGAAACGCCTTTGCCGATATTGCCACGGGAGTTTTTATGAGAATATGGATAAAATATATCATAAAAATAGGCGAGGACGGCAAGGTGCATGAGAGCAGCTATATGGCTCCAAGCTGGCGGTATGACGGCTTTGGGACATGGAGGGAGGGGGCCAACAGCTATTATGAACAGATGTGGACACGCAATCATCACAGCATAACTGTTCTTTTCCCGCCTGGGCTTTAGAGAAAAAGGCGGATAAGGCGCTGGAATACAGCCAGAACTGCATGATGTATTTTAAGCGGGAAAAGCTTACTCTCGGCGGCAAGCCCATTCCGGGCCATTGGACGGCGGTATGTGATGATCCGATGTATTATTCCAAGGTGCTGCAATATGCCGGCTGGTATACTAAATATACGCGGAGAAATTTGGAGAAGAATTCCAGAACCTGGGTAATTTTGAAGTGGACGGACATGGCTTCGCCATGCTGGGTATATATAATGTATGGAAAATGAGGGGAGCAGCGCTGAATACGTCAGGGACCATCTGGAGGAATTATCCGAGCCGGTTAAATTTATTCAGCGGTGCCTGGATAATCCTGAATTGTCCTTCAGCGAGCACGGTCTGCTTTATGGCGAAACGGAGGCGGGCTTATCGGATATTGCCTTTTGGCGCCGGGATGAAAATAACCATGTATGGAAATATTGCCTGCTGTCTGGGCGTCAGGGGATATGCGGAAATGGTTTTAACCGCAGGCCTGGACGAGCTTGCTGAACAGTATTTTGCCTTAAGCCGGAAATTGAAAGGGCTATTTTGAGCTATTTTGTCAAGGAAGGCAAATGGGATTTATTTAACCGCGGCTTTTATCATGATTCCTCGCTGCCTACATATTCGGATTTTGCCGGCTATGACGCGGCGCATGATATTCCGGAAAACTGGTATAAGCTGAGCCTGGATACCTATAAGGATGATTTGAACGATTATATAGGGGATGCTTTTGTGGGCCCGCGCGGAATAGGGTATGACCACAGCATATTTACGCAGACTGCGCTGCTGCTTGACAAGGTGTCCGATTATACGCGCTTAATAGAAAATCTCTGCAAGATATGCTATTCGCCCAGGCTGCCTGAGCCTTATGTAGTTCCTGAGTGCGCCAGCTACAGTCCTTCTAAAAAAATCTTCAGGCGTCAGGGAGATTTGGGAAATTTAGCGCACCAGGCTGAAGTTATGCACACGTTTATGACGGCTATTGGCTTGTGCTCTACTGTTAAAGGGGAGCTTAAATGGCTGCCAAGACTGCCTAAGGGCTGGAATTTTACTGCCGAAGCGCTTCCGCTTCCGGACGGCAGCTCCAAAATAGATTTGAAATATCAATTTCCGGCCGGGGGGCGGCAGAGTTTGCATGCGCGCAGAGAAGAGCGTTGAAATGCTTTTCCGAGCCGGTCCGTTTGCGCCTGGCTCGCAAATAGCTTGCTTTGTCAATGGACGCGAGGAAAGTTGTGAAACTGAAATCTGCGGCGAGGGCGCATGGGGAAGAATTAAGCTTAAGCTGGATGCGGGCGCTGAATATTGCATAGAAGCTATAGAAAAGTAATAGCGCGGCGTACTCTGGTTCTGCGGCATAAAACGAAGATAGCGTATTAGTTTTTTATGGCGGAGGATTCAGGAGCACTTGTGAGGACGCAGGCAGAGACTAACGCATAAAACGAAGAATATTCCGTTATAAGGCGTGCAATTAGCTGCTTGCTGAGGGCGGATAACACAAATTCGTTTTTGTTATCAATGCCCGCCGCGTCCGCATGGCGGCGTATGGTATCCGGAGCAGGCTGTCTGTGCGTTTATTATAAAAATATACAGAGTGCTTATGAAAAAGCTTAGGCCTCTGCCGCAATGGCAGAGGCCTAAGCTTTTGATTATTATATAAATTCGCTTACCGCTGTTAATCTTCAAGCTTGGGATATTTATCCCTCTTAACATAATGGGTATGCAGCAGCTCATGCGATTTATGACCGCAGGGCTCGCCCAGGAATCCCCTGTATATTTGCTGGACTTCGGAATTCTCATGAGATTTGCGTACGGGCTTGGAACGGTCCTCATCGTAAAGGGCTTTGGCGCGCAGCTCCTTAGGATTGATATTCATAAGCTGGCGTGCGGTAAGGATAGGCTGGCCTCCGCCTGTTACGCAGCCGCCGGGGCAGCCCATAACCTCTATGAAATGATACTGCTTTTCGCCGCTCTTTATTTTTTCCAGCAGCTCTGAGGCGTTGCCGGTGCCGTGAGCAACCGCTACATTTACCTGAGTGCCGTTAAGGTCTATAGTGGCTTCCTTTATTCCTTCGGTGCCGCGAACAGCTTCAAATTCAACATTTTCAAGCGTTTTGCCCGTTACTATTTCATAAACCGTGCGCAGCGCGGCTTCCATAACGCCGCCCGTTGCGCCGAATATAACGCCTGCGCCGGTGGATTCTCCCATTAAAGGGTCGAAATCCTCATCGGCAAGATTGGCAAAATCAATTCCGGCGGTTTTAATCATGCGGGCCAGCTCGCGTACTGTCAGCACGGCGTCTACGTCCTGCATGTTGTCATGTCCCAGCTCAGGTCGTCCCGCCTCAAACTTTTTAGCCGTGCAGGGCATTACCGAAACGGTATAGATATTCTTGGGGTCTATGCCGTTTTTCTGAGCGTAATAGGTTTTTATCATGGCTCCTCCCATCTCGTGAGGAGATTTGCAGGTGGAGAGGTTGGGTATAAATTCGGGATAGAAGGTTTCGCAGTATTTAATCCAGCCGGGACTGCAGGAGGTTATCATGGGGAGCACTCCTCCGTTTTTAAGACGGTCTATAAGCTCGGTGCCCTCCTCCATTATGGTAAGGTCGGCCGCCCAGTCGGTGTCAAATACTCCGTCAAAGCCCATGCGGCGCAGAGCGGCGGCCAGCTTGCCTGTTACGCAGGTTCCTACCGGCATTCCGAATTCTTCGCCCAGAGAAGCGCGTACTGCCGGCGCAGCCTGCACTACTACATGCTTATCCGGGTCTGCCAGCGCGTCCCAAACATAATCTATGCCTCTTTTTCCCTGAGAGCGCCTACAGGACATGCGGTTATGCATTGGCCGCAGCCTACGCAGGGAGATTGGGGAAGCTTGCGGTCAAAGGCGCATCCGACCTTAGTTTTAAATCCGCGCCCTGAAACCCGATGGCGCCGATTTTCTGCACGTTGTTGCAGACGGCTACGCAGCGGCGGCATAGTATGCATTTAGAATTGTCGCGCACTATCGCCGGGCTCAATTCGTCTATTTCATGTTCGTTTTGGAACCCTCAAAACGGTAATCCTTAACTCCCAGCTCCTTGCAGAGGGTCTGAAGCTCGCAGTTTTCCGAGCGCACGCAGGTGGTGCATTCGCGGTTATGGTTGGAAAGGAGCAATTCCAGATTCACTTTGCGCGCCTCGCGCAGCTTGGGGGTATTGGTTTTTACTTCCATACCTTCGCTTGCCGGCATGACGCAGCTGGCGGCAAGGGCGCGCGCGCCCAATTTCCACTAAGCACATGCGGCAGGCGCCTATCTCGTTGATATCCTTGAGATAGCAAAGGGTGGGAATATATATTCCGGCGCTTTTAGCGGCCTCCAGGACGGTTGAGCCCTGGGGCACGCTGACCTTTACGCCGTCTATGGTCAAATTTATCATATTCATTGCCTTTTCCTCCCGTTACTTCTTTTCAATAGCGCCGAAGCGGCATTTTTCCATGCAGGCTCCGCACTTAATGCATTTATCCTGGTCTATGACGAAGGGCTGCTTTATAGTGCCCGAAATAGCGCCTACTGGACATACCTTGGCGCACAGACTGCAGCCTTGCATTTCTCGGGATTAATCTGTATTCTGGCCAGCTTTTTGCAGTGGCCCGCGGACAGCGCTTTTCATATATATGCGCTTCGTATTCGTCTCTGAAATATCTCAGAGTGCTCAAAACAGGGTTTGGAGCGGTCTGTCCCAGTCCGCAGAGAGCTGTGGATTTAATATTATAGGCCAGCTCCTCTAATTTTTCAATGTCGCCGTCCCGGCCCTCGCCGTTGGTTATACGCTCGAGTATTTCCAGCATGCGGCGGGTACCTACACGGCAAGGCGTACATTTTCCGCAGGATTCGTCTACGGTAAATTCCAGAAAGAATTTTAGCGATATCCACCATGCAGTTATCCTCGTCCATAACGATAAGTCCGCCCGAACCCATCATAGAGCCGATAGCGATAAGGGGAATCATAATCAATGGGGGTGTCCAGATGGGACGCAGGGATACATCCGCCTGAAGGACCGCCCGTCTGAGCCGCCTTAAAGCGCTTGCCGCCCGGTATGCCGCCGCCTATATCGTAAACTATTTCGCGCACGGTCGTACCCATGGGCACTTCAACCAGTCCGGTGTTTATTATCTTGCCGCCCAGCGCAAAGACCTTTGTGCCCTTGCTCTTTTCGGTACCCATCGATGCAAACCATTCTGCCCCGTTGAGGATAATCTGGCAAATGTTGGCATAGGTTTCCACGTTGTTGAGCAGGGTGGGCTTTCCGAAAACACCTTTAACGGCGGGGAAAGGCGGACGGGGACGGGGCTCGCCGCGCTTGCCCTCTATGCTGGTAAGCAATGCCGTTTCCTCGCCGCACACAAACGCGCCCGCGCCCAGACGTATGTCAATGTCAAAGCTAAAATCGGTGCCAAAGATATTTTTGCCCAGCAGCCCGTATTCGCGGGCCTGGTCTATAGCTATCTGAAGTCTTTTAACCGCTATGGGATATTCGGCGCGGACATATATAGCCCTGATCCGAGCCTATCGCATAACCGGCTATGGTCATGGCTTCCAGCACGGCGTGAGGGTCGCCCTCAATACCGAAGCGGTCCATAAAGGCGCCGGGGTCGCCCTCGTCGCCGTTGCAGGCGACATATTTTTATCAGCCTGGGATTTGTAAGCAAATTCCATTTGGTGCCGGTTGAGAAGCCCGCGCCGCCTCTGCCGCGCAGACCTGAACGCTTAACTATATCTATAACCTCTTCCCGGCTCAGCTCGGTAAGACATTTGCCCAGCGCCTTATAGCCGTCAAAGGCGATATATTCGTCTATTTTCTCAGGGTCAATAACGCCGCAGTTGCGCAGGGCTATACGCTTCTGCTTTTTATAAAATTCGATATCGCCCAGCGAGGTGTGATGCACCTGTCCATCCTTAGCCTCGTGATAAATAAGGTCCTGGACAATCCGGCCCTTAATAAGGTGCTCGGATACTATAAGGTCTACGTCTTCGGGCTTAATGCGGGCGTAAAAAGGCGCCCTCGGGGTATACGATTACAATAGGGCCTCTCTCGCACAGTCCGAAGCAACCCGTGCGCACTACCTTTATTTCCTCGCTCAGGCCGTTTTTTCTCTATAAGCTCCTCAAACCGCTCTATAATTTTGAGCGAATTGGAGGAGGTGCAGCCCGTTCCGCCGCAAACTAGCACATGTGAACGATACATTGTTATCCTCCTTAATTCTTGTTGTTGGCCTCGTAATAGCCTATGGTGTATTCATCCACTACATTGCCGTTTACGAGATGGTCGTTTACTATTTTAGCTATCATGTCGGGCTGAACCTTAACATAGGTTACTTTTTTTCCTTGCCCGGACAAAAAAACCTCTACTATTGGCTCCAGCCGGCAGTCTCCTATGCAGCCGGTCTGAGATACTGAAACGTTGTTCAGTCCGCGCTTTGCAATTTCTTCCATAAAGCCCAGAAGCACGGGACGCGCGCCGGCGGCTATGCCGCATGTAGCCATTCCTACTACGACGCGGATATTATCGTTTTCCTTGCGCATGCTTATGCTGTTTAAGGTTTTCTTTCTGATTTCTTCAAGCTCTTTTAAGGATTTCATAAAATTTTACCTCCGCCTATTTGATTTATTTCCTCGTTGATGCTCTGGCGCATCAGGATATTATTTCTGGATATCCAGCGGCACTCCCTCAAAGAGCGCCCTTAATTTCCCTGGTGTCAAAATTCATTTGGCCGGCATCCGTTATAAATTTATAAATAAAATCTATATCCTGATGGCTTATTACCTGCGATACCATAGTGTCGGTCATATTGCCCAGGGAGGACAGTCTATATTGCCGTCATAAAGACCGCGTTTATAAGCGTGCCCTTGCCCTTTTGGCTCTTTATTTCAAAGCTGCCCCGCAGCTCTCGGCTCCCGCCTTGAACAGGGGAATGCCCATGCCCACCCGGCGGGTGGTGCGCTCGGTAACAAAGGGGTCGGTTACTTTTGCAACGTATTCCTCGTCCATACCGCAGCCGTTATCCTCTATTGAGACGCTTAATCTCCCAGAGGCCGGGTCAAAATGGATGGTGACAATTATTAACGAAGCGCCTGCGCGTATGCTGTTCTGCAATATGTCAAGAATATGCAGGAAATTTCATTCATAAGCGTTTAAGCCTTATATTTAGCCAGTATGCCGGGAATATCTTCGGGCTTGAGCCGTCCGTAAACGTCGTCGTTTATCGTCATGACGGGGGCAAGGCCGCAGCAGCCCAGACAGCGGGTGGCCTGAATGGTGAATTTTCCATCCTTTGTGGTTTTGCCAGTAGGGGATATTCAGTTCGTTTTCCACTTTTCCAGTACTGCCTGCGCGCCCTTAACATAGCAGGCGGTGCCCGTACATACGCCTATTACATATGCGCCCTTGGGCTCCAGGGAAAACTGGGCGTAGAAAGTCGCTACCCCGTACACTTCGGCTACCGGAACATTAAGCGCTTCGGCAATTACGCTCTGGATTTCAAGAGAGAGATAGCCGAAAAAGCTCCTGAGCCTTCTGCATCACCGGCATAAGCGCGCCCTTATCGTCCTTATGCTGGGCAATAAATTCATTCAGCTCGTCCAGTTTCTGCTGCTTTTTCTTCACTAGTCAAAGACATTTATTTACCTCCTGATTTATATATATAAAGATTTATTCTGTCAAAAACATCAAGCACCATTGCGCATTATATCATATAAAACGTAAAATTGCACATGTTTTTTAAGGAAAACCGCCAAAAAAACCGCATTTTGCGTTATATTTTTTATTTCCTTTTAAACCAGTTAATTCCTAATTGACCATTGCCCCCTTTTACAGCCTCTAAAAAATGCGGCCGGGCTGTTTTGAGACAGCTTTATTTGATGAATGGGCTCAAAAATATCGCCCAGGTTGTGCGCGTCTGAAGCGGTGAGAGTTAAAAGCTCAGAGGGATGCTCTTTAAAGCCGGAAGAGATTCCTGAGGCTGAAATTTCCGCAGTTTTTTATCCCTAAATAGGGGCTTATAAAGCCGAGCAGGGGAATAAGTCCGTGGCTGGGGCGGTCTATATGCGCTGGGACCGCTTCGCCGCCGAATTCTCTTATCAACGGCACCAGCTCGTCTATGGATAATTCCAGAGGCTGAATCAGCAGCTTTGGCTCCTCGCTTAGAATATTGTCGGCCCCGTCCATAAGAATCTGCGCGCCGAAAAAACGGGGATTATTTGGCGTATCGGGTAGATATGGATAAATAGCCCGGCCAAGCGCTTCGGCGTTTTCCAGAGCGTCAAAATAGGCGAGGATGTGCACTTCCTCGCTGGATTCCAATTCCAATCCGGGAATGACGCAAAGCTCTGTTCCCTCGGCCGCGTTCAGTACTGCGCGTAGATTGCCCGCTGTATTGTGGTCGGTTACCGCAATAAGATTAAGCCCTTTGAGCATAGCCATATTAACTATGTTATTAGAGTCATTTCATCGCTGGCGCAGGGGGAGAGGCAGGAATGTATATGAGTATCGGCGAAAATTCTCATTTTATGCCGTTTGCGTACATAAGGCCGCATATTTCATAGGCGCTTAAGGAGCTGCTCAATATGTTGATGCCTTCCTCTTTGGCTTTTTCCAGGGAAGCTCCCTCCATTTTAATTCCTTCGGGTAGTATGACGCAGGATAAATCGTGCAGCGCCGCTACTGCCAGGACGTTAAGATGGGTCTGGACGGTTACCCAGGCCATGCCCTGGCCGCCGTTTGCCATAACCCAGGACAGCAGGTCGCATACTATTCCTCCGCTGACCTCCCGTTCTGCATTTCCTTGGTTCAGTATGCGCGCGTCTATAAGCGCCGCGAGCTGAGCTACTGTCATAATTTTATACCTCGCTGTTTAGTTTATTTTTCTCCGTTTTGTTTTTTATCCAGGCTGTCGGCCAGCTCCACCATGCCCTGGGCAAGATAGCGCACCTTTTCCTTAAGACGGAAGATGCAGTCCATTTCGTCGGCAAAGCCGCGAACAATATCCTCGGCCATGCAGCGGCAGCTTGGCGCGCCGCACGAGCCGCAGTCCAGACCGGGAAGCTGCTTTTGAATTTGCTCTATACGCTCCATTTTGAGTATGGCGTTTTTAATGTCGCTGTCCAGCTTCATAACTGTGTTGGGCGGGATTTCCCGACTGAAATATATATCCTGCTCGTTTTCCAGCACGGGCGGCTCTTTAGTAAATAAGTCCTCCCGCCTGAGCATTTTTTCCACAAGACCGTTAAGACGCATTTTAGCTACATAGCTGTTTTCAAGGTGAGCGCGCCTCCTACGCAGCCGCCGTTGCAGGCCAAGCCCTCAAAAGAAATCCAGGTCGTTCAGCCTGCCGTTTTCAATCTCTTCCAGCGCCTTTATGACGTTGAAAATACCGTCTACCGCCAAATGGTGGTCCAGGCCTACCTCCTCGCATTCACCTCCGCTGACCGCCCAGCCCACGCCGCGGGCCAGCCCGTTGGGCAAAATAGGGGTTATTTCTTCGGGCTTTTGCAGCATGGCTGAAAGCCGTCCGTAAACGTCCATTATGGATATGACTCCGCTTATAGGTGTGGAAAGGTTTCCTAATGGGCTGCGGCTGGCTGTCATTTTGGCAGGGCAGGGCGATATAAGGAATACGCCTACGTCCTCTGGCCTGCATCCGGCGCGTTTGACAAAGCGCTGCCTGGCCAGCATGGCGGCCACCTCCACCGGCGGGCGGAGATTTACTATATTATCAGTAAACGCCGGAAAGCGCACCTGAATGAGGCGTACTACAGCCGGACATGCCGAGGATATTAACGGTCTGCGGCGCCGCTCCTTTGTATCATCCTGCGGGTATATCCGCTTACTATGTCCGCTCCTACGCTGGTTTCAAATACGTCGTCAAAGCCTAATTTTTTATTGCGCCCAAAATATAGCTTTGTCCGTTACGTTTTTAAACTGCCCGTAAAGGGTAGGGGCGGGCATAGCTATGCTGTAGCGGTAGGCGTTTTTATCTCTAAAGGGTCGGTTACGGCTGTTTTGGCATGATGGGGGCATACTCTTATGCATTCCCCGCAGTCTATGCAGCGTTCTTTAATTATGCGCGCTTTGCCGTCCCGTACTCTGATTGCTTCAGTAGGGCAGCGCTTTATACAGTTTGTGCAGCCTGTGCATTTATCCCGGTTGAGAGTGACAGAATGAAAATATTCCTGCATGACAGTTTCCATTTCTCGGACGGGCGGATAGGCGAAGGCCGTTTTTAATACCGCGTCCGGCACATTTTTGTTTTTATTCAGGCGAGAGCGATTTGCATTTTATGTATGTGCCCTCTCCTTTTTGGAGTTTATCTCAAAATTATCTGAGTTGCGCTTCATCTTGGGCAGGCCCATGCCTGCTCCAAAGCCCATTTCGCGCACGCTGTCGGGAGCGGTGGACCAGCCTTCCTTGAGGGCGAGGGGAAATATCTTCTATTCCGGGTCCGATATCCTTTGTGCTGATGGTTTACAAACTGAGGAGTTACCTCTAATTCCAGCCTGCCGCCCAGGCTGTGTATTACCAGATTTAATTCGGCCTCATAGGAAACGATAGCTGCCCGGCGTATTACTTCGCTTTGGACGCCTAGCTGCTTTAGTATTTTTTTTATTCTGCCTGAAGCTTCGCCTGCTGAGAGAAAATCGCCGGCGCTTACTTCAAAGCTTTCGTTCAGCAGTATTTCTTCCATAATTGCACCTCAAACGCATATCCTGCCTGGTAGGCCGTGCTTATAAAGCTCGCCGCAGGCTTTCGTAGAAAGAGTGAAATTGGTGGTAAGCACGGCGATATCCCGTTCTTTGGCCAGTTCTACAATTTCGTCCGAGGGCACCTTGCCCCTTACAAATATTATTACAATGACGTCCAGCATTTCGCCTGTGCGTACCACATGGGGATTAGTAAGACCTGTTAAAAGCGCCATTCTGGCTTTGGAAAAGGCTAAAACGTCGCTCATTAGGTCGCAGCCGCAGCCTGAAAGGCATTCTTCTTCCAGCTTGTCCTCTCCGCAAAGTATGTTTGCCGAAAGTATATCCTTAATTTCCTTTACTTTCATTCAATTCCTCCGTTAATTTTAAGATAGTGCGCTCCGCCCGGAAATTTGGGGAGGAGCACAGCGGCGTGCAGCCGTTCGGAGCCGCCTATGCTTCAAGCGAGGCGACGTATTTTATATACATGTGGGCTAATTCGATATAATTATACTTTATTTCGCTTGAAAATGCTAGTGCTGAATCGGTATTTTTTACAGAAATATTTTCAAGCTTTTCTCTGGCCTCCTCCAGAAGCTGAGAATAACTTTTTAATACGGCGTTTTCGCTGGTGCCCGCTATTATGCGGTTGACTGAGTCGGCCAAATCCTCCATTTTGTCCGCTATGCCCGCGGCAAAGGTTTTGTATTGAGAGGTGGAGAGCATGCCTTTATCAAAATCTATTGTTTTTTCGGCCAGCTCGCCGCATATTTCGGGGAAATAAGCAAAGGCCTCGCTTACGGTGTCTATCTGGTCGCGGGTGGCTGTAATTTTAAATACTACTGAGCCGCTTGAGACAGGGTATACCTTAGCTTCCTTTTCATCCTGCTTTATTAGCTGTTCGCATACGCTTTGGGCTTGCTCCTGAGTGTTATAGGCTGCGGCGAAGACGCGGTAGTATTCGTCCTGGATTACATAGCCCGCGCCGCCGCGTTCCTTTACGCTTTGAGCGCTTGCTTCTGCGTCGTCCTTTTCGGAAAAAGGCGTCCATTTGCACCATATACATGCTTAAATCGCTTAGCTGCACGCTTTCAGTCAGTTTAACCGGACCGTTTGGGGCCGTGCTGGCCGAGCGAGCTGTCGTCAACCTGAGCGTCTCCGAATAAAGGGAACGAAAATATTGCGGGCTAAAAAATCGCCGATTGCTCCTATGGAAAAGACAATTATGGCGAATACTATGACAATGGCGGCTGCAGCGAGGTTTTTTGGTTCCTGAATTCATTCTTTTGGCGTCTTAATCTGCATTCGTTGTGCCGGGAGGTATGCATAAAGATTGAAGGCTGTTTTCGGCAATATAAGAAGCGGCTGCGCTCCCCGCGGCGCAGGCGGCCGGAGGCCGCCAGTCCGGGCGAAGCCCGGACCAGGCAGGCTTAAAAAGCCTGCCGGCGCCGCGGGGGAGCGCAGCCGCTTATATTGCCGAATGCTGATTAAACAGTACTTAAAATAGCATTTCGTGCGCTGCTGCGGAGCGTTGTATTGTGATTATTTATACCCTCAGTTTACAAGGAACTGCGCGCCTCAAAACGGGATAATTTCTTCATTTTCTGCGTTATCCACAATCAGCGTACCGGGCGTACTTGGAGCGAAAGCAACGCAGCAGAACACAAATTTTATGCTTTCTGAACGTGTAGTTTCTTGTGAACTGAGGGTATACACGATAAAAATAAAAAATACAAAACGTTTTAGTCCGGCATAACCGGCAAAACGTTTGTATCCTCATTTATTGCTTAATCGTCGAACATAGTCGTAGATAGATAACGTTCTCCTGCGTCGGGAAGCAGCGCTATAATGCGCTTTCCTTTATTTTCAGGCCTTCGTGCAAGCAGCATAGATGCGTAAAGCGCGGCGCCGGAGGATATTCCCGCAAGTACGCCTTCTTTTCTGGCCAGCGCTTTTCCTGCTTCAAAGGCTTCCTCGTTTTTTATAGCTATTATTTCATCGTAAATTTCTGTATTTAACAGGCTGGGGACAAACCCGGCGCCTATTCCTTGTATTTTATGCGGGCCGGGAACGCCTCCGGAAAGTACAGGCGAAGTAAACGGCTCGACGGCTACGATTTGTATTTGCTTGTTTTGCGATTTTAGGAATTCGCCGGCTCCGGTAATGGTGCCTCCTGTGCCTACGCCTGCGACGAATATATCTATCTGGCCTTGAGTATCCTCCCAGATTTCAGGACCGGTAGTTTCTCTGTGGGCCGAGGCGTTGGCGGGATTGTCAAACTGTGAAGGTATAAAGCTGTTTTTATTTTTCAATGCCAGCTCGTGCGCCTTAGCGATAGCGCCGTCCATGCCTTTTTTGCCGTCGGTCAGCACTAATTCAGCTCCATAGGCAGCCAGCAGTTTGCGCCTTTCTTCGCTCATGGTTTCAGGCATAGTGAGAACCACTTTATATCCTCTTGCTGCGGCAATTGCGGCTAGGCCTATTCCTGTATTGCCGCTGGTAGGCTCAATTATAATGGTATCCTTATTTATGAGCCCTTTTTTTTCAGCGTCGTTTATCATATACAGAGACGCTCTGTCCTTAGAGAACTTCCGGCAGGATTGAATCTTTCCAGCTTGGCTATTATTTCAGCCTGTACGTTATAATAGCGTTCAAAGTTATTGAGCCTTAATAGGGGCGTGCGTCCGATAAGCTGAGTGAAATCCTTGAGCTATTTTCATTGTTTTTCTCCTTGTTTTAATTTAAAACCTATTTTTGAGTATATATTAATTTTCTTCTGAATTGCTTTCAGAGGTATGACGCTTATACACTCTTCGGTTATGCAGTACCCATGGCGCTCGGAAAAAATCCCCTTCCTGCACGTCAGAAAGCGCCTTTGCAAAATCATACATGCGCGCGTCCAACACATCCAGATAATGCACAAGCTCGGCTTCGGGGAACATCGGCCTCCTGGGGAGCCGAATTCCGGCTCATAGTGATGCGCTATAACTAAATGCTCTAAAAGCGCTGTTGTTTCGGGATTAGCGCCAATTGCTCTGCCCGCTTCCTGAATGGTAAGCGTGCATTGGACAAGATGCCCAAGTAATTGGCCGTCTCTTGAATAATCGGATGGAATGCCCAGTTCGTTGGAATTTATTTCGTTGATTTTTTCCATATCATGTACTATTACTCCTGCATACACCCAATCTGGATCCAGGGGAGGTATATACACCCAGCAGCGCTTCGCCCGCCTTGAGCATTGTCAGAGTATGATACAGCGACCGCCTATTGAATGGTGATTGCTTACGGCGGCGGGCCAGTAAAGGAGCTTATCATTATATTTGTCTAATATATATAATGCTATGCCTTTTAAATCTTTATTTGAAATTTTATCCGCGTATGCGTATTTGAGAAAGCATTGATTCGCCCGGCAGGGGGCGCTGGGTACAAAATCCTCAATTTTTGACCGGGTCGCTTTCCTGAGCGGGGCGTATTCGCTCTATTCTGAGCTGGAGCGTGCCCTGCCAGAGGTGACGGTGCTCTTACTTTGACAAAAAGCAGTTGGCTTTATAACGTGCAAAGCGCTCTTCGTCATAGTCCCATATTTTGGCGTTGATGCTGCTTTCGCTGTCGCTTATGGTAAGATCCATATAATTTTTAAGCCGGTTTGACCTGTTTTGACGGCTGAGCTTTTATAATAACGAAGCCCTCGAAGGTTTCGCCTGAAGCAAGCTGCGATAATTTTTTCTGTTCCATAATATCCCTCGCACTATTTTTTTTTTCCTTAAGCATTATAGCATCTTTTGTATTATAAATAAAGAAATATTTTATAGGAGAACGCCTGCTATTTATGCAGGCCTTTGCGCGAAAAGCGCAAAGGCCAATAAATAAATCCCAGGCGTTTGGCAGGCGCAAGCGCCTGCCCTGGCCGGGCACGGCCCGGCCAGGCGGCCGTAAAACGGCCGCAAACGCCGCGGGAGCGTATTATTATTGCCTGGCCGTAAACGGCCGGGCCGCAGCTTATTCTTTTTTCAGATATTTTTGTGCATTTTTAAATTGAATATGAGGAATACTATCCGAAAAATACGGAGGTGTTATATGAAGAAAAAGGTAAATAAAAAGGTTCAGGAGACTATAGACGCTTATAAGAGGGATAAAGGAGACAATATAATAACAGATTCTTTTGGGTATGTATACCGGCAGGCCCTTCAAGGATGGAGAACAACCTGTACAGGATGCGGACGATCTTTAAGATTGGATTTTTGCTTTGCAAGGCGAGACGTTGAATAAAAGCAGAGCCGCGGGCAATAATTAATTGCAGAAAGCTCTGTTTCAGAGCGCAAATAGAGGGAGAAAACAAAAATGAAAAAGAGATTTTTTGTAATACTGCTTGCAGCTTTTTTAATCTGGGGTTTTTGGCCTGTGGAAAAAAGCGAGGCCGTTACTCCGTATGAGCCAGACCAGATAATAAGGCTTCATATACGCGCTCAGGACGACAGCCAGGAAGCTCAGGCCAAAAATTGCTGGTAAGAGATAAGGTAAATGAATTTTTGGAGCAGCGCATGCTGAAATGCAACAATATAGACGAGGCCCGCAGAATTATAGACGAGGCGTTGCCGGAAATTGAAGTCCTGGCTGAGCAAAGCTCGGGCAGGATGCAGAGGTTTGGCTGGGAAAGGAATATTTTCCAGATAGGGTATACGCGGGCATTGTGTATCCTGAGGGCGAGTATGAAGCGCTTATTATAGAATTGAACGGCGGCGCGGGCCAGAATTGGTGGTGCGTTGCATATCCGCCGCTATGCTATACCAGCGTAGAAGCGGAAGCAAGTTCGAAATACTTAATGCTCAGGAGCAGACGGAGGTCGTCTATCATTCCAGGCTGCTGAATTCTTCCATTGGCTGTGCAGCCTGTTTTAGAAAGGATGGAAATAGTTGAGAAAGAGTACTTGTGTGAAACTGGCCGCAGTAATAAGCATTTTATTTATGTGCGTTGTATTTATTTTGCCTACTCAGGCACAAGCGGCTGTGCTTAAGCGGGGTTCGACTGGGGATAAGGTCAGCCAGATGCAGCAGAAGCTGAAAATTGGGGCTATTATACCGGAGAAGTGGATGGAATTTTTGAAGCAAGACAGAAAGCGCAGTACGTTACTTTCAGCGCAAAAATGGTCTGGCGGAGGATGGAATAGTGGGGCCGGCTACGGCTAAAAACTGGGTATGAGTCTTTCTGAAAGCAGCTCTTCAGGAGGAAATTCCTCAAGCAGCGGGGACGTTTATCTGCTGGCCAGGGCGGTTTACGGAGAAGCAAGAGGGGAGCCTTATGAAGGACAGGTAGCTGTAGCTGCTGTAATACTCAACAGGGTGGAGCATCCCTCTTTTCCCCAATACTATCGCCGGCGTTATATATCAATCGGGCGCTTTTTGATGTGGTCAGCGATGGTCAGATAAATCTGTCTCCCGATTCAAATGCACTTAGAGCCGCGCGCGACGCCATGGCGGGCTGGGATCCAACAAACGGCTGCATATATTATTATAATCCCGCACGGCTACCAATCAATGGATAAAATCAAGACCGGTAATGCGCGTTATAGGCAATCATGTATTCTGCACTTAAGGAGGGATAATTATTAAATACAGTAAAGAAGGCTGGCTTAAAAGCCTTGCCGTATTCAGCGTTCTTTTAGTAATTGCGCTTGCCGGAGCGATTGCCGGACTAATTTCGGGCGCGAACGAGCGGGCCAGGCTTAACGCCAGGATAAACAGTATGCTGGAAAGCAGACTGTACAACACTATATGAGATGGATAATATAGAGACTAATCTTTCCAAGGCGGTTGTGGTTACCAGCGGCAAAAATGCCGCGCAGATATATTCGGAATTATGTTCTTTGAGCGGAAAGGCGGAACAAAACCTTTCTGCTATGCCCATATCTCACAAGGCGGTAGAAAATTCCTTAATTTTATAAATAAGCTGGGAGGCTTCTGTGAATACGCCATGCTTAAATCTGTTGACGGCAGCTTGAGTCAGGAAGATAAAGAGGGCGTAGAAAAGCTTTATTCTGCTTGCCAAAGTTTGAATAAGGAAATACGCGAGCTTTCAGACCAGCTTTCTACGGGTGAATTGGACCTTGCGGCGGTATATATAGATAATCAGGGCAATAGCTCCGGGCTGCTGAATGATTACTGGAGCTATTTAGCTGAAGCGGATATAGATTATCCAACGCTTATATACGACGGCCCCTTTTCGGATAGTGAGCTTGAAAGCAAGCCTGCAACCGAAAGAAAGGAAGTAAGCCGTGAAGACGCGCGCCGGCAGGCTGCGGAAATTCTTGGCATTAATACGTCGAGAGCTGAGAGACGAAACGGATATAGAGGGAGATGTGCCATGCTACTGGTTTGGGGTGGAAAATGGAAGCGTCAGCATTTCCAAGCAGGGCGGCCTTCTGGAATGGTATACAAACGGACGGGAGATAAAGGAAGCTAAGCTTAATAGCCAGGAGGCGCAGGCTAAAGCGGAGGAATTTCTTTCTTCTCTCGGGTATGGAGAGATGAAATTGGTCTGGGGTTCTGAATATGATAATGCGGTAGTGTTTAACGCAGCCCCTGTGGTAAATGATGCGGTTATGTATCCGGATTTGATTAAAATAAAGGTAGCCTTGGATAATGGGAGCATAATTGGGGTGGAAGGCCGAGGATATATAATTAATAATAGGGAACGTAATTTGGAACAGCCCGAGCATTCGGCTCAGGAGGCCGCTCAGAGGGTTTTTGACGGGCTGGAAATTGAACGGGAGCAGCTTTGCGTTATACCTATTTATGAACAGGAATTGCTTTTGCTATGAATTTACTGGCATATATAACGATAACAGATATATAATATATATAGATGCCAATACGCTTGAAGAAGTAAATGTTATGAGAGTTATAAAAACTGATATAGGCGATTTAGTATTGTAAGACGGTTATATTTATGTCCGGCTCCCCCGTCCGCCTTTTAGCGCAAAGCGCTAAAAGGCGGACGACACGACATTCAGGCCGCAAAATTAGGCGCGGCGGTGCATTTGGCCTGAGCCCTATGGGGCTCAGGCCAAATCTCGGTTTTTTTCGGAAAGCTTTGCTTTCCGAAAAACCGGGGGCAGCCCGGCCAACGGCCGGGCTGCAGACCGCCGCGCCTAATTTTGCGGCCTGAAAACGTCGAGATTACACTTTGCCGTAATAAGTTATTTAAAATAACAGATTGAGAAAAGGAGCGCCCTATGCTATAATTATATATTATGAATATATAAGCGAGGATAGATAATGTATCATTTTTTTGCATATATATGGCTAGGATGAAATATATAGAGCGCTGGGGTCTTATGCGCAACACCAGACAGGAAAATATCCAGGAGCATTCACTTCAGACGGCGATGCTGGCGCATGCTTTAGCTATTATCAGGAATGAATTTTCGGCGGCAATATAGATGCGGATAAAACTGCGGCGGTTGCTATGTTTCATGAGGCAAGCGAAATAATAACCGGAGATTTGGCTACCCCGATAAAATATTATAATCCTGAAATAAAGACTGCGTATAAGGCGCTGGAAAATGTGGCTTGCCGCCGGCTCATTGATATGCTGCCGGATGAACTGCATAATATATATAAAGCAGTATATGCTGTGCGCGGATGAGGAAATTAATAGAATTGTAAAATGGGCGGATAAGCTATGCGCTTATTTTTAAGTGCGTAGAAGAGCTTAATCTGGGCAATACTGAGTTTGCCAGCGCTGAAAAGGGTATATTGGAAGAAATAAGAAAAATAGATGCGCCTGAGGTAAAGTATTTTATGGAGCATTTGCTCCCAGCTTTAAATTGAATCTGGACCAAATGGGCTGAGAAAGGAGAGGACATATGCAGCTTGGAATTTCAACCGCTTCTCTGCACGGGCGGCTTAATACGGAGGACGCCCTGAAGTGGATAGGCGATATGGGCGCCTCCTGCGCGGAGGTTTTTCTTTCGTCTCACAGCGAATATAAAACAGAATTTTTGGGGAAGCTTCTAAGCGCGCAAAATTCTTCCGGAGTGCCGGTCAGCTCGGTACATACTCTTAATACTCATTTTGAAGCGCAGCTTTTTCTTCAGGCAGGCAGTTTGACGACGCTCTGGCTATTTTGAGAGCGTTTTGGAGATAGCTCAGGGCCTGGGGGCTAAAACTATGTTATGCATGGGCCGGGAATTATAAAATATATGAAATATCATACCGATTATAAGTTTTATGGCGAGCGTACCGCATTTTTAAGCGAGCTCTGCCTGCGCAGGGGGTAAGGCTGACCTGGGAAAACGTACATTGGGCCCATTACAACCATCCGGATTTTATAACGCGCTTGGCGCGGAATTGCTCTTGCCCGGTTTATACGACACTAGATATTAAGCAGGCTATGCAGTCGGGGGAGGATTATATGGCATATCTCCAGCTTATGGGGAAACGACTCAGCAACGTGCATATATGCGATTACGACCATGAGGGCATGCTGTATATGCCTTTAAAGGGAGAGTTCGATTTTGACAGTTTTTTTGACAGGCTGGCGGATATCGAGTATCAGGGACCAGTTATTATTGAGGTATATAATAAATCCTATGAGAGGCTGGAGGAATTGGAAACGATGCTACAGGCGGCTGATTAATATGCTGGGAGGGAGATAAGCTTGGCGCGCAATATATTTGACGATTCGGTATTTTTTAACGGCTATATGGAGCTAAGAAGGAGCGGTGTTAATTATAACGAATTGCTGGAGCAGCCGGCTATGAGGGCCATGCTGCCTAAACTGCATGGAAAAGCGGTGCTGGATTTAGGCTGCGGTTATGGAGATAACTGCCGGGATTTTATAGAACGCGGGGGCAAGCCGCGCGGTAGGCGTGGATATTTCCGAGCGCATGCTAAGGAGGCGGCCTCTAGGGATAATCCGGCGGGCGTTAGGTTTATTCATATGGATATGTCGCGCATATCCGAGCTGAATGAAAGATTTGATTTTGTTTACAGCTCTTTGGCCTTTCATTATATAATGGACTTTCCGCAGTTTGTATCGGATATTTACCGCTTAATCAACGACGGGGGCGAGCTGTTGTTTTCGCAGGAGCATCCTATTGCTACCGCTACGGCTGGCGGCCTGGGCCATTATAATGAAAATCAGGCGGGAGAATATGTTTCGTATACAATGTCTGATTACGGGAGAAGCGGGAAAAAGGGTTGTGCATTGGTTTGTGGACGGCGTGGAGAATATCACCGGACTGTTTCGGAGATAGTTAACGCGCTTGCAGGAGCGGGCTTTATGGTGAAAGAAATGCGGGAGCCGCTGCCTGACGCGCAGGCGCTGAAGATTCTTCGGGGCTGGAAAAAAGAGTTTATAAAGCCTAGCTTTTTAATAATAAAAGCTAAAAAATAAAATGGGCGGGGCCCGCCGAAGGCCGGGCCTGGTCTCTCTCCCTTAAAGCAAAGCTTTAAGGCGGAAGGCTGACTCGGCCCCGCTCGCCCTGGGGCGAGCAGGGCCGTTAATTTATTGGATAAGCCGGTAATCGCCGGCACGCAGTATATCGATAAGCTCTCCGTTATTATGCGCCGTTCGGTTTAATATTAATCCGCCTCGGCCTGCGTCCTCAGGCTGATGAAAATCCGAGCCGGATATTTTATGCATTCCAAATTTATCAGCCCAGGCGTTTGCTATGTCGTTTCGGGAGTCGTGACGCGGATTTCCGTTATGCGTTTCAATTCCGAAAAGCTTGCCCGGAGGAATTATATGCATATGATTGCGGAAAGGGTGTGCCTGGTATATAAGCGCGCTGTCGGGCAGTATGCTCAAAAAGGAATCCAGGTCCATTTGATTAAGGAATTCATGAGTGCGCAAAAATTCTTCGTCCAGCCCGTATACTAAAAAATCTGTGGGAAGGGTTGCGTCAAAGCATAGCTCCAGCCCCAAAAAACAGCCAGCCCCAATTTCTCCCCTTCTTCTTTGGCCCAGATTATAGCCGTTCATATAAAAATCCATCAATTGGTCAAATGAACAATCACGCATTAAATCTATGAAATAGCGGCTGTAGTGATTTGTTATTACAATGCCGTCATAGCCGTTGTCCTTATATAATTTTACAGTATCTTTTTGCGGATACATGCGCGCAGAAGCTTACCTCATTAGTATGCGCGTGCATTTCCAGTTTCATAAATTTATCTCCTTAAGTTATATATGTTTCATTTTATAGCGGGCCGTTGGTTTTGTCAATTTTGTTTTGCATGTCCGCTATGCGCTGAATGTTAATATCGTGCTAATTTAAGTTACTTTTGTTGGTTGTATAATACAGTATTAAGTTGCTTATAATAAAATCAAATAAAAGGGAATTAGGAGGTATTAGACATGAAAAGTTTTCATTAATACTTGCCGTTGCGCTGGCGCTCTGCATAGCGGTTATGCCTTCGTTGGCAGCGAATGCATTTCCTGCGGCCAGCGGCTCGTACAGCAATTCGGGCGCTATACAGGGTTCAAATATGGATTATGAGGTTGCCAAGGACGGCAGCAGCGTTGAATTTACTGCCGGAGCAACCGGCGGCTATGTTGACCTAATATCGCTACGGGCTATATAGGCAACTGGGCGGGACACAGGAACAACAAATATATTGCCTTTAAGCTGGAGAATAAGAAGGATACGCCTTTAGTCTTTATGTTTAACATTAATCTTGTGGCTTCAGGCGCCAAGGCTCAGGATGACGTTGTTGTAAAGCGATTTGTATGCCTATAACGCGGATATGACTGAGAATCTGGACGTAACTTTCAGGGAAGCGACGCTTCGGGCATGAGCCGTCAGGGCGTGCGCACCGAAATAACCGTGCCGGCTAAATTTAACGGCTGATTCTTATCCCCAATACTGCTGTTGATATAGACGGCTTTATTAATCAGTCAGAGGATGGGGCGCTTGAACTGGTAGAAATGCAACTTGGAACGAGATGGGTATAGCTGCGGATTCGGAGTACCATATTAATATGATGACTATGGCTTTTCTGCCGACAGCCATCTCGTGCTTGGCGATATCGTAGCCAGCACCGAGGATATTCCTGATTTTGCAAAGGCTTCCGAGCCTGAACCGGAAAAGCCCGGCGATGAAGGAGATTTCGGCACCCTGGCTTATCTGGCGGTAGCCGCCTGCTCGGCCAGGCGCTTGTTATAAGCAGAAAGAGAAAGTAATTATTCCTTTATAAGTGCAAAAGCAGCAATAATAAAAGGACCGGCCGCGCCGGCCCTTTTTTATTATTTATTACCCTCAGTTTGCAAGCAACTACATACTCAAAATGGGATAATTTTTCATTTTCTGTATTATCCGCAATCAGCGTATTTCCCGTACGCTTTCTTAGTCTGCCTTGAAAATGAAGGAATTCTTTTTTTTGGTCGCAGAATCAAAATGCGTAAAATTTGCGTCGGGTAAAGCGCGCTTGAGGAGAACCCAAGCGTACATGGAATCAAAGCAGCGCAGCAGGGCGCATATTTTATGCCTTTTGACCGTCTTATTTGTAAACTGAGGGTAGCTGCTTTAACATATTATACATACGCGGTTATTGATATGGTTATATTGATGTGCTAGAATAATAATATAATGAGAGGTTTTTAAGAATAACGCTTATGGAGGATTGAAATGACTATAGATAAGATTATGCAGGCCAATATTTCAGAAAATAATTCCGAATGGCCTATACCGCCCGAATTATCGAGGTGTTTATAGATTTTATAACCATGCGTCAGCTTTACGGAGGCTATAAAAGGAAATACGAACCAAGCTGGAAATATTGGACGATGAATTTCATGTTAAATTTGACCATAATTCCATTCATCATATGGAATACCGCCTTAAGACGCCTAAAGCATAGCGGGAAAGCTGAGAAAAAAGCAGCTGGAATTCAGCACGGAATCAATACGGGAGAATTTGACCGACATAGCGGGCGTGCGGGTAATATGCAATTATCTGGACGATATCTATCATATAGCTCGGCTGTTGGTAAAGCAGGATGATATAACTCTTGTCCGGACGCGGGATTATATAAAGAATCCTAAGTCAATGGTTACCGCAGTCTGCATCTTGTTGTCCGGGTACCGGTATTTTTTAGCCGAGAGCACGGAATATGTTCCGGTAGAGGTGCAGATACGCACGATAGCTATGGATTTTTGGGCCAGCCTGGAGCATCAGCAAATATAAATCGGAAACTCAGCCCTCGGAGGAGTTATATGAAGAGCTGTACAGATGCGCAGAGGACGCTTATGGCCTTGATATGCGTATGCAGGCCATATATAAATCCATGCATGCGGAGCAAAAGCTGAATTATGTTCTGCATATTAAAGCGGGTATTGTCTAAGGTAAAATTGAGCAGAATAATAAAGAAACCAACTTGACACTTTATCGCGGCTGTGATATAAATTATAAAACAAAATAACTAAAGGGCTATGAAGAGAAAAGTATCCGGAATTTTAAGGGCCTCAGAGGCGGAGCAATTTGCTGAAAGCGCCGCGCCCTGTTTTTGGAGAAAAAGAACACTTGGAGCCTCCGTCCCAAAGCTTTTTAAGGCAAGTAGGCGCGGACGTTTCCGGCACGTTACAGCCGGCAGGCATTATTTAGTGCCGGAGAGAGAATCATAATTATGATTTATTTGGGTGGCACCGCGGAAGCAGGCAGTCTTTCGTCCCTTAAGCCGGATAGGCTTTTTAGGACGCAGGCTGCTTTTTGATTTTTATGCGCCGTCCGAACGGGGCGGAGAAACGGAGGTTAATATGGAACGGACGCATTACTGCGGAGAGCTGACCGAGGCCGAGGTGGGCAGGAGAGTTACCGTGTGCGGCTGGGTGCAGACAAAGAGGGATATGGGCGGAATTATCTTTATTGATTTGCGCGACCGGGAAGGCACGCTGCAAACGGTATTTGACGCCCGTTTGCTTTCCGAAGAGGATTTTAGGCTGGCTGAAGGCATAAAAAACCAGTCTGCGGCGCAGGTAAGCGGAATTATGCGAATAAGAGACCAGGAGACCTATAATCCTAAATTAAAAACCGGAACTATAGAGCTGGCTGCGGATGGAATAAGGCTTTTTCCGAATGCGCGCCTCTGCCCTTTCCCATGGAGGACGGTTTTCTTGCCCGGGAGGAATTACGGCTGAAATACCGCTATTTGGATATCCGCAGGCCGGAATTGCAGCGCAATCTCCGGTTCAAAGCGGAGTGCAGTCGGCTGTAGAGGCTTTTTGGAGCAGGAGGGCTTTATAGAGGTGGAAACCCCCATGCTGACTAAGTCTACGCCCGAGGGGCGCGGGATTATCTTGTGCCCAGCAGGGTGCATCCGGGCGAATTTTACGCGCTGCCCCAGTCCCCGCAGATTTTAAGCAGCTTTTAATGGTGGGAGGGCTGGATAAATATTATCAGATAGCGCGCTGCTTTAGGGATGAGGATTTGCGCGCCGATAGGCCGCCTGAATTTACCCAGGTGGATATGGAGCTTTCATTTGTAAGCCAGGAGGACATTCTGCTTCATTTGGAAAAGCTGTTTAAATATCTGTTTAAGAGGTGCCTGGATATTGAATTGTCCGCCTTTAAACGAATGACGTGGCATGAGGCCATGGATATTTACGGCAGCGACAAGCCGGATTTGCGTTTTGATATGCCCATATATGATTTGAGCGATATTGCTAAAGGCTGCGGCTTTTCAGTATTTAGGAAGGCAATAGAGCAAAGGGCCGGGTGCGCGCGCTCTGCGTTAAGGGCGGAGCGGCCTTTACCCGTACTGAAATAGAGGGCTGACCCGCAGG
>VOFB01003062.1_pt1 | contig 33097 bp, 57 predicted proteins | sample 5384141 | NCBI WGS metagenome assembly VOFB01 (sample SAMN12384721, study PRJNA508395) | human gut metagenome | isolation source: healthy gut A | host: Homo sapiens | reverse complement strand
CTATGACCACCTCAACCTTCTAATAGGTCTTCAATTTCCTCAATTTTCTCGTCGAGTTGTTCGCATTGTTCTTCCCACTCTTCGTATGCCTCACTATCAAGATCATCTGGTCCCTCGCACTCCTAGGGTGCCTCGCTGGGCGCGAAGTTCATCCAGACATTCCTCCAACTCATCGTGAGTCATGCTTTCATAATCCTCGTCTTCACCCACATTCACAGAGATTTCTACATCCGGATTGGCCTCGGAAAGAACTGCAGCAAGTCCCATGATGCGCTCGAGGTCGCTCACCTCGCCATCGTGGTTAAAATCGAATAGATCCATATGTTTTCTCCCCTATAAGGTACGTCCCTTCGGTACTGTACGCATCATAACAGGAGCCTTGTCCAATAATACGGACAAGGCTCCTTCTGAACAACAAAAAGAAGAGGAGCACCAGGTACTCCTCTTCTTTTGCTTTGTGTTAAATTTGTAGAAATAGATAAAGACAATTTCGTTAATTTGCTTCTCTTTCAAAACAAGGAAAATACCCTTGTTGGCTAAATACTTCCGCTAATCATTCGGTCAGTTTCCCGAGCAATCCAGCTAAGAGTGGTGCTTCCAAATTCATATTCTCGCGGATAATCCACACCGGTAACGCAGGGTTTTCACCGCGCCCAACTTCTGTTACAGTACCACTTTTGAAGTGCAGAAAAATACGATATCCCTGATCAAAGAGATGTGTTGAAAGGAAGCAGGACTGATCCGTGTGGATGAATGCCACATGATGATGGACCGCGCGCTGCGTCTGGTAATAACCAATGAAGAATTCATGACCTCTCGGCAGATTGCGCGGCATCGCCCAATAATCCTCATACCAATGGTATTCCATCTCTCATTCCTCCGTTTCCGAGCAGACCTTTAGAATTAGCTCGTGCATACAATCAAAGATTTTTTGAGAGCACTGCGCACCTTTGGAACGCATATATCTAAGATGCTCACACTTGCCATTTTCGATTGTGACGCTGATGAGCTTATCATTGATCCAGCCCTGCGTGCGTAGTGGCACATCGACTTGATATCGGCGCATGAGGTGATTGACAATGGAATAAGTGCTGGAATCATAGCGGCTTTTGTAAAGGCTGATAGGTTCATTTTTGAGCGTACCTCCGCCACGAATAGTGCGAATGCCCAAGTCAATCATCTGCTCGGCCTTGCGGTTCCGTTCTTCACAGAAAGCGCGATCTTGTTCTTCCTGCTCGGCTTGCCGCTTGAGCGCTTCCTCCTGCTTATACGCACGATACTTAGTTCTCAGAGCAAGGCAGGACGGGATCTCCTCCAGAATGAGTGCTCCAACGAAGTCGGGGAAACTCTTGCCGTCGCATTCTTTCGAATCAAGGAATGCGGCGACATGCTGATCTAAAACACTCTTAATGTAGTCCGCCTGACGAGCAGAATCATTGCCAAGCTCTATGATCTTTTCCGTCTCGCGTGCCATCGCTTCCGTGAAAGCTCCTGTGCCTGCGGCACCGGAATCCCTCAGGTGTTTGAAATATTCCTCTCTGCCTTCTTCGGAACCATACAAGGCAATCGTTGCGGGAAGTAATCCACAATGATTCACCAAGGCATAGTCCGTCATGCAGAGGGGAACCAGATGGTCATTGACCTCCACATGAAGAATGTAGGAATCGTTTGCGGCTCTCGGATACTCAAGATCTGGCTTGCCATCGCTACGCCAAAGGCGGTACGACTCGGTGCCGTTGGAAACCTCACGCTCCAGAACTGCTCTCATCCGTTTCTTTTCCACATTATAGTTGCCATCATAGAATAATGGCGTCATCAGCTTTGCTGTACCCATCATTACCTCCATATTTCATTTGTCCTGATCTAAAATGTTCTTGGACTCGATGAGCTGTGTGTAGTCATCTGCATTCCCCGTCACCATAAACGATGGCCTGAAGGCGACGCTTCTCCGGAGAGTATTCGATCCATGCAAGACGGATCGATCCTTCATTGAAGCAATCGTTCATACCGTTGCCACAAAAAGCAACAGAAATGCCAGGGTAGTCGGGATCCGCTTTGATCTTGACTACCAGCTCCCCCAATGGGGTGCGTACAGTCAATTCGTCATTCTTCATGGTCCACCTCCGTTGCAGGGGTGAAGCTCGCGAACTCCGTTTCCACGTTTGGACGATGGAGGCTCAAATCCATGAGGTCAATGCAGCTGTAGCAAGGTTCCTCCACGGTCATTTTGTTGCGATGGAGGCAGCGACTGCATGGCGGTCGATCAACGATCCTACCGTCCAGCAATTTCTCATAGAAGCCTTTCACGGTACACCTCCATCAGTCATTCTTCTGACCAAGTAGGTCAATCGAAAGCCTGTCTTGAACCGTCACGCCGCAGCGCTTCTGGAGGAAAGCCTCTAAAAAACGCAGTGCAATGAGAGCCAATGCGGCATCATCCACATCCGGCCCGACAGGTCTTACTTTCGCCTGACGCGGAAGCGGGTGCAGGTCAAGAGAAGCCATGAGGGCTACATCTACCTGCGCCATCTCACGGTCTGTCAGGTGGCCTTTGAAGTCACCAAGACGGCTGACATCGACGGAAGAGATCTGCTCGCAAAGTGCGGTCGAGCGCTTGCCGGCACTTTCAATCCGCACATGCGTCGGCATAGGCTTTTTGTACTGGCAGGTCAGGTACACGACTTCTACAACAGGGCTGTGCTCATTACACAGCGGATTAGAGACGATGATGGCCGGCCGACCAGATCGCTGCTCGGATCCGACCGTTTCGCTCGGATTGACATAGAAAATATCGCCACGATTGATACTCATAAACGTATCGTCCTCTCTTTGATCATAAAGTCAACATCTTGCTCGATGGAGTAGAAGTCTTCATCACAGCGGAAGCACTGACAAGTGTATTCTGGAATGTCACTCAAGAAGAGTGGATCTCCGCAGCGAAAGCAGGTACCGACACTCTTTCGGAAGACCATATCTTCCATCTCGTCTTCGGTTACACCATGCTCACGCAGGTACACCTTTGCCGCTTCAACACCTGCAAAGTAGATCACTTCATCCGCATCATTCTTCAGGTACTCGAGTCCATTCAGGGATATCCCGTTGATGTACCGGCCAACAATGACAGGATCGGATGAACCATCTGACAACTGCGTTTGCCGATTGAGAATGGGTATCCCCAATTCCCGTGCTCTTCGGATTTCCTCCTCATGCCACTACTGATGCGGTCGCCATAGATGACCAAGCGATCACACAGGGCAAGCAGGCTTGCGCCAAAAGATAGGGCAAGTGCTCGTTCTTCCGGATTGGAATCGTCAAGCAGATAAGGTAAATAAGCGTGCGGGGCAACTGCGCGGCAGCCGAACTCCCGCTCACACATTGTCATATACGTGCGTGCTCTTTGGGCATTCACCATGATCTCAGCCCGCGTAGGGGCAGAGAGGGGCGAGCACACATAGGTAAGAGCCATTCTAAATAGCCTCCTTCATTCATAATGCGAAGGCCCGAAGGCGAGGTGCTATTGCAACTCTCGTCTCCGGGTCTTCTTCAAAAATCAGATATGGCAATCGACGATGGCAAGGAAGTCATCATCTTTCGCCTCATTCATGAGCTTCTGGATCTCATCGTTCCAGGCTCGCTCGTCCTTATCGTTGCTGGAGATCCCAAACCAGCCCATATCACCGGAGCCGGTCCAATCTCCATTGCGATCAACAAATGCATAGGTATGGAACATGTATCGATCCAAATCAGTAGCGCCTTTCCGTGCCTTATACTCATCCAGAGTTTCGCCTTTCAGATACAGCATTTCGCCCCAGGCTGAAATGCCCTCATCAAGGATCCTGCACAGAGGGCCGAAATCGGTAAGGTCTTTGGTCTCAAATGCTCTTACACACTTCTGATACCGTTTCTCGACCGTATCGACAGCGATCTTGCGCATGACATCCCAACAGATATCCTTCTTGCGTGCGGCATCGGCATACTGATACCCATCAGGAGGGATAGCAGATTCGCCATCATCGTCTTTCGCAGAAGGAATGCAGTCTTGAAGTCCTTCCGGAACTAAGAATCGATTTGGGAATCTACCGCCGATCTGCCACCAGTCCCATTTCGCGTTGGGGTTGCAAGTGTAGCCCCATCGTCCATCTGAAGCCTTCACAAAGCCGCGATGTTCATCACAATAAGCCTCGAATGAGGGATACCACGATTTGACGGGGTAATCTGTCACCAACTCCAGCGCTTTGGACTCCTCCGTCTGGAGTTTGCTCTTTCGGTCCCGGTTCGGGCCGAACGCATAGATCTTGTCTTCCTCAACGAAGAAGGACTTGTTGAAGGCATCATCGTAAATGGAGTGGATGCTGCCATCCGGGAACCGGACGACACGCATGGTGTCATTCTCAAAGTCGGCTTTTTGCCTCTTCCGTGCGATCTTCGAATTCGCGATACTTCTCTTCCTCTGTCTGTTCATCGAAGGGGGCCAGAACAGGAATCAGGTGGTCTTCCAGATTATTGGCATGGATGTTGTTGACAACGCCATCGTCAGGAACAATAACACAAACAGAAAAGTGACTCATAATTCAATTCTCCTTATAATCAGATAGTATTTTTTGCGGATCCTGGCAAAGCGCTTTTCAATCGCTTTGCGACCGACTCCGCATAGGTCTGCAATTTCACGATTGGTGTAGCCTTGGTTGCGGAACTGAATCGCCTCAAATTGCTTATAGGTGAGGTTATCTTCGATCGCACGCCAGAGGCCATCATCAATCGGAGCAATTTCAGGTGCAGGGATCTCACAATAGAACTCGATTGGGATCTCCTGCGGTTTTCCGACTTGATCTCGTGCATAGTTCGATAGCTCTGAACGCAGATGGTACCAAACCACCGTGGAGAAGCTGTACTTACGCAGCGCTTCCTCCGACAGGTATCGTACCACCACTTTCAGGTACCGATTAGCCAAGAGGTCGTAGTAGTCATCCCCAAGGCTGTGCTTTGCCATGAAAGTCAAGAAGGAGTCCATGATGCTCCTCAGCAAAAGCCTGCTGCTCGGGGGTGAGTGGCTTCATATCCTTTCACCACCTAACCTCTTATCTTCGCAAGCCCTTCTGCGCACTTGTAGTATTCAAGTGCAGTCAGGATCACCTGCCTCGTTTCTTCCGACCAACCTCGGATCCGGAATTGTTTACGGACCTCATCCTTATCAACCCGCGTATCGCTCATGTGCTCGATGCTGCTTTCAAAAAGCTCTACGAACTCCTCAGCTCTATTGATTCGCGGGAGAAAGACATGATTATACTCTTGGGCCGTCATGTGCCATTTGCCTCCTATTCATCCGCGTCATCTTCTTCGTCATCGGAGAAACGGTTGAAGATTTCATCATATGCGCTATTAACAGAGCAAAATTCGCAGCCATCAGATTCACAGTGCCCTTTGTTGATTTCTTGTCTACAGTACTTACTGAAGAGTTCGCGAAACGCTTGCATTTCTTGTTTATTCATCATCAGATACTCCTTTTCTTTCAGGCCGGCTTCTGAAGAACAGCCTGGATCCCGACCAACTCGTCATACTTGCCACGGTCGATCGACCGAAACTGTTGCTCGCGAATGAAGAAGTACAGGCGTACCGCCATCACGAGATACTCCACGAGATCGACGTAGAATGCCGCCAAATTCGTGTAGTCGTAATCCGGAGTAAAGCGATCCATAGCAAGCTGATAATCGACCCAGTATGGATTACTCTCCTGGTAATAGGTGCAGTTGCCTGCGGAGTCCTTTGGCTGATCTCCAAGCACATCATCAGAAAACCAAGAGGCTGTAGAATTGACTATCATCGCAAAGACCTGCTCCTCCGTCTGCCGGCACATAAACTCCGGCAACACCGAGATCATGGACATGAGCTTCCTTAGCGTGCTTACCCGACACTCCAGTTCCTTAAAAGCCAGTGATACTTGGCGTCCTGTTGGTCAAAGCCTTTTGCAAGCGCCAGCGATAGCCGGCCCTCATAGTACTGCCGGAGTTGCTGCAGCAGATCGATTCCAAAATAGAAATCCATCTACTCCACCTCCAGCTTGACATCATTGATGGCCTTGCTGATCAGCTGCTCTCTGGTGATGTGAAACACTCGGGTAAAGAGATCCATATATCGATCCTGTGCCTCGGGTCGCAGCATGTTGTAGGGAGAGACGATGCCCCAAATAGCCAACTCCTCCTCCGGAAGCGCAAAGGGGTCTTCACGCCATGTTCCGAAGTCGTATTGAGGCCGATGTGGATTGGCAGCTCTCTCAACTTCATCTGCTGTCTTGGCAATCAGGATCAGTGCCAGTTTCTTTTTCAAGATGACACCGACAAGATCCTCGCGGATCCCACGCCGCACATATTCTTCAGTCAAACCCCTGGCCTTGCGGAAAGCATCCAGCTTCTTCTCAATCAGTCGTTTCGGCTGCTCGATATCTGCCAGCAACTCGCCAAGGGCCAGGAAAAAGGTCACCTCACGATCAGAAATCATCAATCTAACACCTCCTTGAAACGGCTAAGGGAGTGCCGAAGCACTCCCTTGCCAGAAAACAATTACTCATCAATGAAAATGACGAATGCGAAGTCGATCTCGCCATCCGAACCCTTGTGCGTGTAGCAGACATAACTGCCATCGCCGAAGCCGGAGGAGGAGACGACGCCATAGGGCATGACGCCTGCCGACATCTCACTGAGCGTGATATCGCAGGCATGGTTGTACCAAAGGTCTCCGTAGTCATGCTCAGGCTCGGGCATACCCTTGAAGATCGAGTTGTCCTGATAGAACGCCTCGTCATAGAAGCCTGCCTGACCAGAGTCAACACCCACATCGATCGGCTGCTCCAACCATCCGTCCTTCATCTGATAGACTTTCCTCTGACGGATCACGCTGTAGTCGGGGCCAGTTTCCTTGTGACGTACTGCCAGGACGGCACAACGCACGCCCCAGTCGCCCATGTCAGTCTTCAGGACGCCAGCCTCCCATGTGCCGGTCTTGCACTTACCGAAAGTACCGCAGCACCAGACATCACGATCGTAGCAGGGATCACTGACACGCATGGTCTGGGATGTCATCTCAAAGCCACCGAGGACGGTCATCTCTCCGGGGAAACGCTTCCTCATATCCGGCACCTCCCTTACTGCTGCGCCGCAGCACGCTGGTCATCCAGCAGCTTCCTAGCGTCGCGGATCAGTTTCGGGCCGAAGGTCAGCTCCCACGACTCAATGAACCGGGCCGTGCGGTAGACGATGTTGAAGAAGTCCAGGTCATTGATGTTCACATACACCGAGCGCTGCTTCTTGTAAGTGCCAGACTTGATGTGAGTGCCACCGGTAGGTGTCTTCTCCTTCACGGCACGGCCGTTCTCCACGATAATGCACCAGGGATAATTCCGGCGCTTACCGTCGTTGCCGACCGACGCACGCTTGATCGACAGTTTCGTCACAGTGCTCAGGCCATTCTCATCGGGGTCGCCGAAGATCTTCTCCTCAGTGAAATCGAAACGGTCCAGGTCATTCTGCATCCGGCTCAGCACGAAGGGGAAAAAGCCGGGAGACAGATTGGCCGTGACTCGGACGGTCTTGTCGCCAGTACCGTTGGAGTAATCCTGCAGCACAACGCCAATGCAGGAGTAGGCCCGGAACCCGTCCGACTGCTCCTCGCCCTGAGCGTGCATGTGTGCGTAGTACTCAACCGGTGCCGGCTTGAGCTTGTCCGTGAACTCACACAGTTTCTTATTGGTCATGTAGATTGCGATCTGATTCTGAATACGGTTGTCTTCCACTTGGACATCCCTCACTTTCAATCTTCATAGAGCAAGTCGTTGAACTCGCTGACATAAGTAGCTTCCGGCGTGAACTCCGTCGAAGTCACCTTGGCCCCGTCCACCGTGATCGTGTAGTAGGACATGCCGCCCTCGACCACAGCGAACATCTTGCCGTCCAAGTGATAGCCTCGTTCAGATAACCACCCGGCAATGAGCTCGATCCAGTCCGTGATATAGTAGGACTTCTCGGCCTCATTCCATCCCAGATAGGAGCGGCCATTGTCCGGATCGTTGAGCAAGACAAGGTCACAGTACAGGCTCGGGCACGGATTGGGCGGCTTATTCATGCTGAATTTATTGTTGAGTCCTTCCGGATATGGGCCGGCCTCATGAAGTCTTCGATTGAGATCAGGCGTCTCCACGGGAATGAAGAATGCGCCTTCCTCACCGAAGTCTCCGTCGCCAAACAGGCTCATAGGCTTTCGGTCCTCCAGATCAGGAAACAGCGTATGGAGCGTCTTCACATTGCGCTTCATATGCCGAATGTCCATGAATTGCTTGAGTCTGGTAGCCAGCGGCTCCCTCAACGCAGGGTGTGATGCGGATCGCGCCGGTGAAATCTGTATTTGTTCCCATACCTTACCTCCCGGCTGTCCTGGAGTATCTCTCCAGGACAGCTTTGTCATAGCGGCAGATCGGGATCTCAACATATCCACTGCGGCGCTTCTCCACCACCTCCGTGATGAAGCCGATCGACTTCAGGAAAGCCAAAAGGCCGGTGTTTTCGCTGTAGTCCTTCACGGCAATGCAGCCCAGAGGGACTTCATCGCTCAAGTTCGCGGTTACATCCATCAGCGGCTCAGCACCTTCAGGCTCCTGCTTGGCGATACCGATATACAGCGTGCCGGAAAGAGCGCGGGAGTTGTAGAAGAAGCACTGCGGGCAATCCAGATACGGGGTCTTCAAATGAAACAATTCCATAATTGACGGGGCTCCTCTCAATAGTGATAATCCAGGGTTCCGCCAAAATAAAAAGGACCCGCTGAGATCTGTCTCGCGAATCCATTCATCAAGGCTTTTCATTTCGTCATTGAAGTAGACATAGAGGCTGAACTTATCCTGATAGTGCTCGTTCAGCTTATACATGGCCATGCCGATGTCGTACTTGGCCTCTCCTACGAAGGCGTCCAGCGAGATGCCGGTCAGCTCACAGGCCTTATCCAGGAATGCATGGTACTGTCTTTCGAAGTACTTCTGCTTGGCTTTCGGCTTAAATGTGAAGCTCTTACCATCCTCCGCCACATCCACAACTCTGGCCACAGCATCGAGGAACCACTTGATGTCGTGATCCCGGTCCGTGTCAGCATCCGTGTAGTCAGCAATGGAGTGGTAAAACCAGTCAGGGACAGAACTCTCGCACATGCGCTCATTCTTCAAAATGGGATCCTTGCTCAGTTCAATGATTCTGCTATGCATGTCCTCACCCCCTCTTCAATATCCATATCCATTACAGAAGACGGCGCCTTCCGATAATCAGGATCGCTTTTGAAGATGCAATGGGGGTTATCACAACGATCGCCCAAATAGCACGGGAGCTTGTCTACCTCATGATAGAACGGGTGGCAGTAGTAGCCGATCCGCTCATCAATGGCATTGATAGCATTCTCCACGATGTTGGCGATCATCAAGTCATCCCACTGGGGAATGGATAACTCAAACTTCCTCGGTGGCGCTGACTTGGCCGTTAGAGCAACGATGAGCTCATAGGCAGCATTGTTGATGACATCCTTCTTGGTCTTGCAATACCAGTCAAAATCTACTTTTCTCTTCATCTGCTTTCTCCTTGTCTTCGACATCATGCCGCCGCAGAGGGCAGTGCTTGTTATCGCACTCGTCCGTCAGGTAGCAAGGCACCTCATCACAGTAGAATGGATGGCAGGTATAGCCGACCTTTTCCTATGATGATCTCCTTGACCGCATCAACCACTTCGCCGATGATCGCCATATCCCAGTTTGGGGTAGCAGGATCATCCTCTAAAGAGGCACCGGGGTCTTCCGCCGTCAGGACGCCGATCAGCTGGTAGGCAGCGTTGTCGATCGTATCATTTCGCTCGCACAGGTAATCCTCAAAGTTCTGCATTTCTCCACACCTCCCTTCTCATCGAGGGGAGGCTACGCACGATCAGATTCGTCAGCATCACGGGCAGCTCGTGGAGGTTGGTGATGTCCAAATAGCCATCTCCATAGATCCGCTCGATTCGTGGGCGGTCTTCACCAATAGCCGCCGCATAGATCTTGACGCCCTTGCGCGCATACTCCAGCTTGATCCCTCGCAGATCGGCCTCGGCTGCAGAGCCGGTGTAGCCGTCATCATTTGGCTGTCCATCGCAGATGATCATGAGGATTTTCACCTCAGATGTCTGCTTAGAGAGTTTTTCCGCCACAAAGCGCAACGCAGCGCCGTCGCGGTTACAGTCTCTGGCACTCATGTCCATCAGCCGATAGCGGTTATTCTTATCGTAGGTATCGAAATCCGAGTAGGAAAACAGTTCAACATGTGAGCTCCAGGCGGTATGACCAACGACCAGCAGCGGGATACCAAGCGACTCGCAGAAGTCCTGGATCACAATGGCAGTTGCTCTGGCTCTGGTAATGCGGTCATTTGAACACATGGAGCCACTCTCGTCGATGAGCAGGCCAACGGAAAGGTTGATCGGCTCCGTCGGGAGCCGGGAATTGTAGAAGATGCGTCCGTCAGTCCGGTGCAAGGCGTGCTGATTCAGTCGCTTGCCGATCAGAAGACCGGTCTGCTTGCCGCCCTGCCGCCGATCGCGGAGAGCGGAACTGACACTACGCTGCAATCGCTTGGAGAGCATTAAAAGCTCCGGCGCCACACGGTTATAGCTGTCGATGAGGTTCTGATCCACATGCGCCATACGATTGACGGTCACATGGATGTTGCGATGCGCGTTACCATATCGGATGGAATTTGCCTCACGCTGGAGTTCTTCAGAGAGTTCTTCCTCCAGTTCCTCTGTGACTTTTTCCTCCGCCATATGCTCCAAAAGCCGTTCAATGTCCTCTGCTGCGTGCTCGTAGTCATAGCCGTCATACTCGCTGTTCTGATCCACACCGCCACTGCCGCTGCTTGTGATACTATTCGTCAGATGGGCAGCAATGCGGTCACTCTCTTCCGAAATCACACGCTCGGCCTGTGCCCGGATGGCATTCATCTGCCCAGGATCGGGCGTGAAGGAGCCATTGCTCGGGACAGGTGTCGTCTTCATCGTGAAGTTAGCTGCCGCTTTCGGGAGTTGGCTGGAGAGGTCTTCCTCAACCGCCTGCTTACCCTGCTGCAATCCATTATCGTCTTCATCATCCCCGCTACCAGACTGGCCAGGGGTAGGAACGCCTCCCGGAACCACTACCGCTACCGACTCCTTTCTGCTGCTGAGCCTGCTGTTGCGCCTGTTTCTGCTTATCTCGCAGAGCGTCGAAGCTGCGCTGCATCATGGGCCAAAGATCTATCAGGATCTTGCTCACGGTCTCACAGCGGGATCTGGCATCGTCATCATAGACACACTCATCGACCAGAGGAATGTACTGGTAGAGTTTGTCGATGAACTCGCCGGTGTAACCGGATAGGTTGTTGACCTCATGCGCCCTGACATACTGGATTAGGAGATTGACTACGATAGTGTGGTCATAGTACTTGCGATTGATCATCTCACTGATCTCCGGCACGGTATCCGCGAAGCGCAGGTTATTGAGCGCGATCCCTTTGGCGGGGGAGCCAGGAAACTCATACGAGTACCTGGCATCCACATATCCGTCTTCTAAGATGTTCTGCAGCGCGTGCGCCACACTCATGATGACCTGATAAGAACCGTGTCGGTCTCATCGAGAACTGCTTCGAGGATGTCGCATGCATAGAGCTTTTGCATACTGTCCAGACCATCAGGCATCTTCGGATAGAATTTGCCCTTCTCCAGGTTGCTGAAGTAGCTGTTCCAAATGCGGTTATCGGTGAACAGGTTGTGTCCACACTCATGCGCATTGAAGCCCTCCAGACTCATGGAGCGCAGCAGTCGGGTCGGTAAGCTCCAGGTGATGTGGTTAGCAGGCATTGATGTAGATTCCGTGGTAATCCGTAAAGGCAACGGTCTCATCATCATGATCTGCAACGACTCGCACACGCAGCGGCCGCTTATAGCGTTTCGTTGCCGCCTCGGCAAGGTCGGTCAGATAGCCGTTATAGGCTCTTGAGGAGAAGAACTCCTCATCTGATATCTTGCTTTTTGCGTCAAGGATCCGCTTTCGGATCTGTCGATGTGATGTTCTCATACGCGGTTCCTCCAATCACGCCGGGACACTGTCACAGGTGACGGGGATCTCTTTGAGCATCGCTGAGAGCGTTTCACATCTCCTCGAAGGGCTGCTGGGGTAGAACCAGAACAGGTGCTGCTGGACGCCGGCTACGCTGATGATCAGCGGCATCTTCCCGGAGGGAGGATAGTTCCGCATAGGCTCAACGAGCACGCCAGACGCAGCAGGGCCGAGTGCCATGTCGATGACCCACTTCACGAGCCTTGCGGCCTCGTCGGAGGTCATGGCCCGATCTGCGGGCAGGTCAGGCCAAAGCAACCGCAACGGCAAAACGGACAAAGGATTCTCTTTCGACTTTCATCAATAAACACCTCTTTCGTCAAATTGTTCTTGAGTACTGGGGCTCCAAACACGCAGAGATCAGCTCAGCACGATTATCCGGATCCGCTGAAGCGGAAGAGATGATCGTAGATAAGGCTGACTCATAAGGATCATTCGTCACCATCGTGGAGAGCACCCAACTCTTGAATTCACGCATACCGCAGCTGCCGTCCGTGATCATCGTTTGACGGCAACGCTCTGCAATATCGCGCACGACAATGGCCATCTTCGTCGCCTCCTGCTCATCGGTAAAACCGGTGACATTCATGACGCGTTTCACCATCGTGTTCAAGTCGGGAGCTTCCATGTCATAGATCAGATCCATTCGGGAGATCACGCTCTGGTTCATGTCGCGGCAGCCGGAGTAGTCAGAGTTGGTCGTGACTACGATCACCGTATCCGGGTGGCGTTTTACACGCTCTCCGGTGGGCAGAGTGATCACCTGGCAGTTATCCAGCAGAGAGTTCAAGCCGACCAGAACGCCGGGGTTTGCGATACAGGAAGGCTCCTGCAATTCACAAACATAGCCGTGCCGGATCGCCTCAACGAGAGGTGTATCCACATAGCGGATGCGCTGGCCGGGCGTTTCTTCCTTCTCCACCAGATTTCCAACAGCAATCTCGATGAGCTTCTGCAGCACATCGTCTTCCGTCTTCTCCTCGTCGTACTCACCGGTCAGCATCATATAGACACTGGGCGGATGCATGGTGATGTCGGAGATCTTCGGGAGATCCTCGATAGGAGTACTGCCATGAAAGCCGTTGGTATCAGGAATAAACTGTCCAACCAAGTCGGTAATCTCCGTATTGGCACTACAGGTCATCAGGGTATAAGGCAGATTTAAGCCAGCAGCGATAGCCTGTGCGCCCATAGTCTTGCCGGTACCCGCCTCACCGCGAAACAGGAAGTTTCGCATTGGCTGGTTGGATGCCGTAGTGACTTTGGCGTGCTCACAGACACGGACGACCTCTTTGGGAATGATGTACCAGTCGGGCAGCGTGGGTACCATTGCCAGCTCTCGTGCCGTAAGAGTACGGTTGGAGAGCGCGTACTTGGCTACAAAATCCTCCTTCTGGAAGGAAGACGCTTTCGCCGTAGGTGTCCCGGACATCTGCATGATGGTGAACTCCCCATAAGAGGCGCCGGTGGGAGCGTAGTTGCCGCTGTCCATGGCCATCTGGGTAATGACGGAGATATTGCCAGTCGTAGGGATGGAGATCTTGACGCCATCAGAACCCAGCTGCTTACTGTTCTCAATGCGACGATAGACATTATCACAGAGAGTCAGTGCGCATTCGAATGCCGCATCCATATCTGCCCAGCCACTCTCAAGGAGGGAGACAAACTCCTGGAACTTCTGCCGGAACTCGTCATCCTCGTTGAGGACGGGCATGAGGCAGAACAGGAGGCCCGAACCGGTGCCGTTGCCGGCACCAACAGAATAGGGCTTCAAGGCCTGTGTGCCGTCCTCCACCTGTGCGGCATTGAATTTGCCGGTGACGGGGTTGAAGACCACACAGTCCGTCTTGTTGGCAGATCGGTACTCGCTGATCCGGTAGGTATTGCCTTGATGACCGATGGCACCGAGGTCATCCACACTCTGCCCATTCTCCGTTGCGCTCACCAGCTTTGGCGTATGCGAGCAAGGCCCGCATCGTAGGCGCATGGAGCGTGGACTTCTGAGCTGTACTGGATGTGTTGTACTGGGAAAAGCCCATCGACTTGGATCCGGCATATTTCGGGTCGTCAAAGGGCGCCGGTTGCTGGAGACGGAAGCTCCAAGCTTCAAACAGTTTGGTCTTAGCCATAATCACACCTCATTGAAAAATAAGTTAGGCCCAGGACACGGTGAGTTCCTGGTTACACACTTCAGCGGCAATGTCATCTTCGCGTGCCAGAACACACAGATCCTCCCACGCAGGACGGGGCGGAAAGTCGGGGATGGTATCCACCGGCTGCTGCTTACCACTGGCTGTGACGAAGACATCTCCGTTCTCCTTGATGGTCAGGCGCTTGTGGCCTTGCACATTCAGCTCGTCAATCAAAGCGCTGAGCAATGCGATGCCTTTCTGCGTGTACCACTGCTTCACATCGCTGCGATCCAGGATGTCCTGCTCTTCCAGGTCCTCATCGTTGTGCGGCTGCAATTCAGCCTCCGCAAGAGGAACCATCTGGACCAGGGCGATCTCCAACTTTCCAGTGGCGCTCAGCGTCACCTCACCGAAGTTGAATGGATCACAGTGATAGAGCTTGATGCGTTTGGTGCAACCCTTGCTGATCTCCTCGGAGCTCGGACGAGCCTCCCAGAGCCATGCGACCGTGGGATAGCTCTGCTTCAGCTGCTCCATGATTCGATAATTGACCTGTCTGAGCAAGCTCAGTCGGGTATCATCATCTGCTTCTTGCAGAGTCTCCGTAAGCGGTTTGGTCTCCTGCTTCGCAGGAAAGGCCTTTTGCTCTGCGGGCATCTTTTTGCAGTGTTTTCTATGCGCGCGAAATAGCTTCGAGATCACGAAACACACCCAGACAAAAAGCGCAGCGCAAGCGATCCATTGGAATATGGGGCGCTTGAAGATCGCGCAGAGAAACAGACAGGGTACAACAAGAACCCTCAGCAGGGTCCATGCGTCAATTCGGCTTTGACAGCCACAAATAGTCAGTCCTTTCGTATGTAGATTTTGGAATGGACAAAACAAAATGGGCTGCAAGCATTCACAACACTTACAGCCCATATATGTATGTCCAGATCAGAGGGGAGGTCGTCATCGTCATCGCCACTTGGAATCGTCTGCTCCGGGCGTACCTTACCGGTGCTCTTCTGTGCGGTTTTTGTCGTACCCTGCGAAGAGTCCGCCTCATCGCCTTTCGGCTTTGAACCAGTAAAGTGCCACTCGAGGACACTGACATCCGCAGAGATCTGACGAATGCCCTCATCCGTCTCGTAGGGACGCAGATTCAGATTACCGATGATCTCGATCAGACGGCCCTTCTTGATGCCGGCCTTCTTCATCCGATTGGCGATGTACTCGCTTGCGGTGCAGTTGAAGAAAGAGGCGTTGTCCTGATTTCCATATTTTGTGTTGACCACAAATCGGAATGTGCAGTAGTCTCCATTCTTTCCGCTCTTGATCTCCGGATCGGTGACCAGACGGCCCTCCATAATGATGGTTGCGTGCATAATCCTTTTTCCTTTCTGCCTTACGGCTTAAAATATTCCAAACACCTTACGACGCATGGTACAAAGTCATCCAGCCGAAGCCGGACAAAGAAAAAGACAGAGGCGGATGGCAATAGAGTCACAATCCACGATTCTGCCTGATATGCCTGCGTGGTTGGGCACAGGCTCACATCTTAAAAAAGCTCCAGTTGAGGATCAATCTAATAAAGAACACAGTAAGCATATCATCCGCTTCGGCACCCTTCCAGAATACCTAAATCTGCTTTCCTGACGAAAAAGGCAGCTCTTCATGACCAAGGACGATGATGGCCGGCTGGAGGATTTCTGGGAGTTCAATCTGGATCTCGGCGATCGGTTCCCGCTTGAGATAGAAGCGATAGTCGGTTCCAATCTTGAGCTTGTATCGGCCTTCCAGGATTCTCTGCTCCAACGAGCCGTCTTCCAAAGCCAGCACGATCATGTGCCGCTTCCTTGCATAGCCGGCCTGTTCCCGGACAAGCGTCCCTTCAATGCACTCATAGTGCTCTCCCTTGATCGTTCGATAGTAGTCGATGATCTTCACGCCTCCAGCAACAGCTACACCAGCTGATAGCATAAGGAGCGTATGGTCTTGGGAGACGAACGAGAGGATGATGCCGAGAATGGTAATGGCAAGGATCGTAAGAACCAACTTAGTGAACTTAGTTGCTATGGGTGGTGGCATTTTCATAACAGGTTCCTTTCTCTGTTTATAAGACAGTGGTAAAATCAAGCGCCCAGAAAGCGATGAAGCTTTCTGGGCTTGTATCTATGCATGTTCCAAAATGACCTGGCGTGTCAGGTAGAGATTCGCTGTCGCCTCCAGGACATCGTGGCGGTAGTCTGAGAGGCTTGATGCGTTGTTCAGCCGCGCCTGATTGTCGGACTCCTCCGTGTAGATGGCGGAAATGACCTTGTCGGCCGAACTCACATCGCGCACATTGTTCTCAAAGCAGCGAACCAACTCCGGTACGCTCAGCGGGGTCTGAAGCACCAGCTTCATGATCCTGCGCTCGGCAACCGAACTCTTCTCCGGCTGCAGCAGATAAACAGCCTCGAAGATGTTTACCTTCTTCTGCTTGAGCAGCTTGGCTACATTCATGAGCTTCCGGGTACCCTGGACGCCTCGAAGAGGAATCACATAGGTGTCCGAAAGCATGTTGTAGAGCGCATCCGCACCGGTGTATCCAACACCTTTGATGATGAGCTTTCGCTTTACGAGCATCTCCAGGGACTTATCAAAAGAGGAAGGTTCGATCTCTGTTTCCTCCATCTTGTCATAGAACTTTTTATGAAGCTCCTCATAGGTCAGTACATCCCACAGGAGCATACTCCAGAGACTGAACTCCGGAATGGAGACTGGCTGCAGCTTTCCCAGCCGCATGATATAAGGCATATTCTTGCCGTCTTCGCTTCTGATCTGATAACTGCCTGCAGCAGCATAAAATGTCATCATTGCTGTATCCTCCTTATCCGTTCTACACTTTTCTTACGAAGGTGGCTTGGGAAGAACAACAAATCAGCACAAAATTTCCATCAAGGCAGGTTCGTTCCGGAGCTTGCTGCGGGCTCGCGAGATCCATGCATTGACATTATTGACGGTGGTCCCGTAGAGATTTGCAATCTCAACAGACTCATATCCCTGCAGCTTCAGCTCAATGGCCTCGACGCCTTTCCGAGCAACACCCTGGTACTTCTCCTTACAGGCGCGCAACGCTGCCATAGCGGAATCGTCAGTGACCTCTGCCTCGAAGTCAACGGTGGTATGGGAAAGCAGATCAAAGAGTACCTCCCCCTCTTCAAAACCTGCATCTACACTTCTCTGGAGTCGGTAATTCATCGCACGGCAGTGATCGATAATGGCATTGTAGATATAGCGACATGCGAAGGGTGCGAATTCGCCGCTATCCGCCTGGTACTTCAAAGCGGCACGGCAGATGGCCTCACAACCGATGGCATAGAAGTCATCATAGGTCAATAGCGGTCTGTTGGGAACTGAGATTCTGGTTCGATGACCCAGTTGACCAGATCCAGATGTTCCATTACAAGCTCATTCTGATAATCAGTCATGTCAGGCACCTCCTTTATGCGACACGATGGTTTCTTGCGAGCACCTCATCGCAAAGCCGGATGAGCTCCTTGCATCGGTACTCGCTGCACATTCCAATGTGGGCATCCTTCAGACTCAATCCAAAGGAGTCCGCAAACCAGCGGTAGGCGTTCTCTCGTGTCATGATCCCGGTCTGCCAGATGCGGTCAAACTTCCGGTGCGCCTGGATGCGCAGGTTCCGGAGGTCTCCGTCCGCCGGCACGCCCATCGGCTGATTGGTGCCGGGATGCGCTGCCACATAGGTGTTGCACGCGGGGTAGTTGTGACAGACATAGAGTTTCCGATCGTTCTGGCAGTCGCGGTAGATCTCCGCTGCTGGTCTCAGGATCATGGCCGCCCCGCAATGGGGACAGCGGAAGGATCTACTGCGCTGGGCTCGGGTCTTTCTTTTTTTCAAAATGGTCATCTCCTTTTTGTGTTCTACTAGAGTTCACTCAAAAACAGGGGGTACCCCCGTCGCTTTGAAAAGAAATTTGTAAACTTTTTGTGAACGGATGTGAAAAGAGCTATTGCACGCAAAATGCAATAGCTCTTGAAGAGAAATACAGAGTTTTGTAACGTGGGCATGTGAAATTTGACACGTTGACCAGATTATGCTATAATGTATCAAAATTAAATTAGTTGCATATATTCAATGCGAAGGAGGGAGAACAATGGACTATAGAAAGCTATGTGTAGAACTGTTCGGTACTGACGATGAGGCCACACTTCGCAAGATCGCTGCAGAATATAGGAAGAAGAACACACGCAACGCTGGCCGGAAACGCAAAATAGCCGACGAAGATATCCACAAAATGAGGGCTATGCGCAATCCATGCAGGAACTGGCAAGGACATTTGGGCTCTCTCGTCAAACGGTTGAGCGATACCTAAACACAGCCGCAGGCGATGGCTGCACAATGCGCATCACTTATATGTTCAGAAGGCAGCCTTGTACGGTTATTGATGTAGACTTCCTCGACCAAAAGGTGGTCATCCAGAACAAAACGGATGACATTCTGCATCGTGCATTCGGTGTGCTGGAGCACCCAACCTGGAATGACTTTGAAAATTTCTTACGGGATCGCTGCTTTCCTCAGACACGCGGCAACTGCAAGGAACTGCTTCAAGAAATGGAACTAACGGATTACGATCCGTTGAAGATCGTAGAAAAGACGAGGGGGTCGTTTAGCTGATGACGAAATGTGGTTAAGACTTCGTTATCTTCCGAGGAAGGAGATCATTTATGCAAGTCATTGATTTTACGAGCGCGGATAGAATTATGAGCACCAGATCATTGCCTACCTGAAGTCTCATGATATTACTGCGGAGCGCAAGACGATCTATAGCGATATCGATGCTCTACGAGATTTTGGATTGGACATTATCCAAGTAAGCGAAGGGAATAATCACGGCTACTACGTGGCAAGCCGTGACTTTGAACTACCGGAGCTCAAGCTCCTCGTGGATAGCGTCCAATCCTCGAAATTTATTACCCATAAGAAAACGCTGTCCCTGATCAAAAAGATTGAAAAGCTGGCCAGCATTCATAGCGCACGGCTGCTCAACCGACAGGTATTCGTGAAGAACAGGATCAAGACGATGAATGAGTCCATCTACTATAATGTCGATGAGATTCATAACGGCATCTCAAGTAATCGGAAGATCCGGTTCCTATATTTCGAGTATAATGTCGCCAAGGAGCGCGTGTACCGCCATGACGGCGCTTATTATGTTGTCAGTCCCTTTGCAATGACATGGGACGATGAGAACTACTACATGATGGCCTTTGATTCTGCTGCAGGGATCATCAAACACTACCGCGTCGATAAGATGGAGAAGATCACCGTGCTGGATGAAGAACGAGATGGTCAAGAGGCTTACGAGGCGCTCGATATGGCCGTCTATGCGCGTAAGACATTTGGTATGTTCACCGGCGAGGAGGTCAAGGTCCATCTCCGTTTCGAAAATCATCTCGTGGGCGCCGTACTCGACCGTCTCGGGCGGGATGTGATCTTAGTCCCGGATGGAGAAGATCACTTTACAGTATGGACAGATGTGATCGTCAGCCCGCAGTTCTTTGCGTGGCTCTGCGGATTTCAGACGGCGGCGAGGTCATTGGGCCTGATGATGTAGTCAAGCAGATGGCAGAGCATGTCAAGTCGATCGCCGAGCAATACGAATAACGCCTGAATTATGGAAGCGGAGGAGCTATATATGTCCTACCCAAAACCACTATCTGAGAAATCTCTAGAGCGCCTATATACACAGGCAGGTTTATCGACGGAGGCGTGTGATTTCCTTCATTCGCTATTTGCCGCCTGTGCAAATCTGTACGGTGCAATTGCCCTGCGTGATGTATGGTCGGTTTATCAGAAGTTAAAAAGCGATGTGCCGCGAATTCACCGACGCGATCTCATCGCCTTTTCCGCAATTGTCCGTCGAGAAGTGCAGCCCTATTGGGTTTATGAGATCGAAGAACTGTACACGGAAGAACCGCACAATGATCTGGATCGGCACATCGTATCAAAAGAATTGATTGGTGCTGGCTATGGTAAGATGTTTTCCTTCTATGCACTGATGGACGAGCGCGATGATCGCCCCTATTGTGTCCCCGATGATTTTCTCTCATATGCGGAACCAACAGCATCTGTAGAGGAGAAATCACTCGCAGATTTTATTGGGAACCTGAAGTCCACGGCGATGGAGTGCGCGCCAAAACAACGGAAAACCTATCCGAATGAGAATCGCGGGAAGAAATTGAGCGAGTTTTCCTTTCTCAATTTGAACGAACAGTTCAATCTGGAGTATTATAAGAAAGTTCCCGCCACTTATTCCGCTCTGCTGGAAGAGTATAGCGGTACAGAGGCGGAAAAGATTATGCGGTTTCATCGGCGAGCCGAGAATGTTGGTCATCTGCGCACAACGGATATGATCCAGAATGTGCTGATTGAATTGTGCGAGGTAGGTGTCTGCCTGACGGAAAAGCAGCAAGATACTCTTATGCAGCTCATCGTGCAATATCACAATGGAAGCCGCTTGTGGTGTACCTGCGGTTGGAAACCGGATGAGCTGGCAGCTAAGTTTAGCGGTATCGGAGCATTCCCTGGTCAGGAGGCATCATCTCCAGAGGGAATGATGGATGAGAAAGATATCATTCGCAAGATGAAAGAGTTGGGACTGAAGGTCTTGGAGTGAGCAACATGTCAACCATTGAGCAAACACTTTTACGCCTACAACAGTCTGCTTTCCGCGCAAAGTTCCATTTGAGTGAAAAGGACAGGCAGTACATAATGGGCAAGGGCATGGAAACCATTCAGCATCATGCGGCCGACTTCATCCGAATGCGGCTTGCGCCGGCGAGCGTCCCAAATGACGGCAAGCAAACGCCAATGCGTGGGCATCCGGTGTTTATTGCGCAGCATGCTTGTGCCTGCTGCTGTCGTGGCTGCTTGAACAAGTGGTATCATGTCCCGATGGGGCGTGAGCTGACGGAGGATGAGCAGAAACGCATCGTAAGGTTGCTGATGGCATGGATCGAGCGACAGCTTGCAATGGGTGCGAAATAGCGAGGAATTGAGGTGACAACTATGTCTACGATTGGAAATATTCTTTGGTTCCTATTTGGAGGATTGATCGGCGGGCTTGGCTGGACGCTGGCCGGGTGCCTGTGGTGCATCACCATTGTCGGCATTCCCGTCGGCCTGCAATGCTTCAAATTCGCAAGTCTCGCCTTTTTCCCGTTTGGGAAAGAAGTTGTGTATGGCGGTGGAGGCTTTTCCTTCCTCGTCAACCTAATTTGGATCATTTTCTTTGGCCTTGAGATGGCAATCGGATACTGCATTCTGGGCTGTCTCTGGTGCATCACGATCCTTGGCATTCCAATCGGAAAGCAATGCTTCAAAATGGCCAAGCTGTCTTTAATGCCCTTCGGGGCATCGGTCGTGTAAAGGAAGGATGATCATGGAAAAGATGGATGAGATGATCCAGATCTATAACCGTACCGAGCAAATCTGCTTCGATGATAAGAAGATATATCTATTGCCAAAGAAGCTCGCCGTTTAATTACTCAGAAGGCAGATATCACAGGAGGTCCATTTATGCCGCTCCAGATCGTAAGAAATGACATCACAAAAATGAAGGTTGACGCGATCGTCAATGCCGCAAACAGTTCCCTCTTGAGTGGTGGCGGCGTAGATGGCTGCATTCATCGCGCCGCCGGCCCGGAACTCCTGGCCGAATGTGAAATGCTCAATGGATGCAAAACTGGTAGTGCTAAGATAACAAAGGGATATAAGCTGCCATGCAAATATGTGATCCATGCGGTTGGCCCTCGCTGGTACGGTGGGCAGTATGGGGAGCATGACAAGCTTGTCTCGTGCTACCAGACGTCACTCGCGCTCGCAAAGGAGCATGGTTGCGAGTCGGTCGCATTCCCTCTGATCTCCTCGGGGATCTTTGGCTATCCAAAGGATGAGGCGCTCAAAGTAGCTATCGACACGATCAGCAGTTTTCTGCTCGAAAACGAAATGACGGTGTACATCGTCATTTTTGACCGCAAGGCCTATCAGATCAGCAGCAAGTTGTTTGCGGACATCAACGCCTACATAGACGACCGATATGTCGAAGAGCATCGAGACAGCTATGCTGAGCGGATCAGCCGACTGCGTAGCCTTGCAGCGGAAGAGAGCTGCCCTATCCCCGCTGCACCTATGGTAGCAAAGGCAGCTTCCCTGGACGATGCTCTAAAGCAGATCGACGAGAGTTTTTCCGAGATGCTTCTGCGAAAGATTGATGAGCGCGGCATGACGGACGCGCAGTGCTATAAGAAGGCCAACATCGATCGAAAGCTGTTCTCAAAGATTCGGACGGATAAGCTCTATCGACCATCAAAGCCGACTGTGATCGCCTTTGCAATCGCACTCGAATTACCGCTTGATGAATTAAAGGATATGCTCGAAAGCAGGATTTGCCCTGTCTCACTCCAGCAAATTTGACATCATCGTGGAGTATTTCGTGGAGCATGGGAACTATAATGTCTTTGAGATCAACGAGGCTCTGTTTGCCTTCGACCAAAGCCTGATTGGCGCATAATAGTTATCAGGTGCTGCGACTTTTCGTCGGTGGAACCCTGATTGATATGCTATCTTTTCCGGAGGTGTGCTGCGATGGAACAAAAAAGAGCTTGAGTATCTGCGTCAGGTAGAAGATCATGCTTCACGGACTGGCTGGGTGTCTCCGTTGACTCGTGAGGACAAAGAGTATTTTGCCTATTTGCGTCAGGTCAGTAAACGGTATAACATCGACATGTCCAAGGCAAATCGACTGGAATACAATTTCGTGATTCGTGTTGCAGAGAGCGAGTTTTACGCACATCACACATCCTGAGAAATCCAGAGGCGCAAGCATCTTTGCTTGCGCCTTTCATTGAATTGTCGCTTAACAAGCGACCAAATGAAGCGAATACCGAAGTAAGATGGGGCTGTAAGGTGAAACACCAAACAGCCATAATTTATTGGAGGTATTTGCAATGAATAAGAATCTGACTGAGATCGTCTTTATCCTTGACCGCAGCGGCTCCATGAGTGGACTTGAGTCCGACACCATCGGCGGCTTCAACGCCATGATTGAAAAGCAAAAGAAAGCTCCCGGCGAAGCGCTGGTCTCCACCATCCTCTTTGACAATGTCAGCGAAGTGATCCATGACCGCGTCCATATCCGAGACATCAAGCCCATGACGGATAGCGAGTATTGCGTGCGCGGCTGCACCGCCTTGTTGGATGCGATTGGAGGCGCGATCCACCACATCGGCAACGTCCACAAGTATGCGCGGGAGGAAGATGTTCCAGCGCACACCCTGTTTGTTATCACAACGGATGGAATGGAAAATGCAAGCCGTCTCTATGATAGCGCCCGTGTTAAACAGATGATCGAGCATGAGAAGAGCAAGTATGGTTGGGAATTCCTGTTCCTCGGCGCCAATATTGACGCCGTCGAGACGGCAAAGCATTTTGGTATTAGTGAAGACCGCGCGGTCAATTATCACTCCGACAGCGTAGGGACACGGCTGAACTATGAAGTGGTCAGCTGCGCGATTACAAGTATGAGAAGCGGTACTCCTATGAGTGCCGATTGAAAGCGCCAATTGAAGCGGACTATAAGACCCGGAAGGGTGAAAAAACTAACCGCATCGATTTCGACACGGTTAGCTCATCAGTTTACGTATGTATCAAAATATATATTAGTTCTATTGACACTTCCACTCGTTGCGGATATAATAATGGTGAAAGATCAAAATTGGAGGTCTATCATGAGATTGTAGATTACAGCAAGTACGAAAAGACACCGTGTTATTCTCTGGGGCAGAAAAGAAGTTTGAAATCATCATTGACGGGTTTCGTTATATTGTTAAGTTTCAGAAGAATTCCGAAGTGGGCCTGACCTTCAATTATGTTTCTGAGTATTTGGGAAGCCATATTTTTCAACTTATTGGCATTCCCGTACAGGAAACCTTCCTTGGCACTTATATGAGGGCAAAAATGTGGTCGTTATGAAGAATTTCTTAGGGCCCGAGGATGATCTTGTTGCCTTCAACGGTGTCGGCGAAAGCTCGTGGAAAGGGACAAAGAGCTCTATCAGTACACTTATGAAGATATTACCGCAATGTTGCGGGAGAATATGAAGTCAACAAATGTTGAGGAGACAATCGACCGTTTCTGGGATATGTTCATCGTGGATGCTTTGATCGGCAACTTTGACCGACATGGCGGGAACTGGGGCTTCATTAAGAGAAATGATCAATACCGGATCGCCCCGGTATATGACAATGGCTCAAGCCTCTACCCGAAGCTGAATACGGACGAGAAGCTGGAGGCCGTACTCTCCTCCGAGGATGAAATTGACCAACGGATCTATAAGTTCCCAACCTCACACATCAAGGTGAAGAATCGCAAGAGTTCCTATTTTGAAGTGATCAGCAGCTTGCAATTCGAGGCTTGCAATGATGCCCTAAAGCGAATTGTTCCTCGCATCGATTTTAATCAAATCAATACTCTTATTGACGAAGCGGAAGGGATCTCGGAGGTGCGTAAGCGTTTCTATAAAGTCATGCTGCAGCAGCGGTACGATAAGATCCTCATGCATGCATACCGTCAGTTGTAACATGGAAAGGAGCGGCTCATGAGGCCTGTTACGCATGATTACCAAAGTCTAAACGAATATACGTTTCCTCTGCAGGGAAAGCCCTATTACCGCAGCAGTGGCATAATCTATGCGGTGGATCGCAGCGGCAATAAAGTATGCTGTGGGTCAAGTTGATCTTGAGCGCTATGATGATCAGAACTTCCAGTATATCTTCTCTCCTGAATGGAGTGTAATCGATACCCTGCCGTCCTCCATTTTCCAGGGTATTCCCGGACTCGACATGTCCATGCGGCTGAGCGATACTATCGCGTTAATATGACGCCGTACTTCATTTCTGAGCGTACCCCAGCGAGAGTCGAGAAGATCTATGGGAACTCCTTGAAGCAGTTGGCTCTGGATTACTATGACCGCTTGAGTGGCTGCTCCGGACGGATATGCGTTGCGGTACCGATAACCTGATCGTTGAGCGGGCAGAAGCCGCTCGGACTATCACATTTGAATCGATCAACAGCCTGCCGCCCGATCTCCAGCCAGCCGACCTTGTTTCGATTCAGGGGTTTCAAAGTATCGCGAAGACCAGCCACCAGCTCAGAAAGATTCTCCTTCAGATTTTGAGGCATATCTGGGATGAAACAGACCGTCCTGCCTCTGAAGAGGAATGCAGTCTGCTGCTAAACCTGCTCATGGTTCAGGAATCAATGGAATCGAAGAGAATAAGCAAAGAAGGCGTCGCACTGGCAAAGAACAGCGGAAAATACGTTGGTCGGAAGAGGGACAAATCGATCCAAATCTGTTCCGCCAAATCGTGAGTTTCCGGGCAACCAAAAGTTACGGAGGAAGAAGCCATGCATCGCGCCGGTATCCGTTCGAGATCAACTTTCTACAGGCGCCTGAAAGAGATATAGACTAAGAAACGAGAGGGCCCGCACGTACGCTGCGGAATCCTCTCTAGTTAATATAAATGTCCACCAGTAGTCAAAAAGGCGCCGGTAGTAGTTTCCCCTTCGGGGCAGATCCTGACAGTTTCGGAACTTTCCGGCTAGTTTCTCGTTTCATCCTCCGCTAGCAATTACTGTTCTTGGGATACTTGATATACTTTCCCGAATGGAGCAGCGTGTCACCATCAAAGCCATAATCGATATAGCCGGCATGAGGCACATACTTTCTTGTGACAATGCGCATGAGCGCGTCATTCTTGCGGATGCGCATTTCTCTTCGATACGCAGAGCCCGTTCGTCTGGATGGCTGCCTGCAGCTGACTCAGTCAGCAAATTCTCGATCTTCTTGTTTAACTCGATTTCGGTCATAGGCTTTACCGTTTGGCACAGTTCTTGTGATGGGAGAAATACCATACCAGCTGCCGCGCTGCTTAGCATGTTGCTCCTTTTGCGCTTTCTTGCTCTGCTTTTTGAGCGGTATCATCTGCTTCATTGGTAAGAACACCTCCATTGTCTCGAACGGTTTGGACTTTCTTTTTGAGATCCTCGCAGAATGTACAGGTAGTCAGGATGCCCGCACAGGAGCATCTTTGTTGGGCAATTCACGGATCGCTGCCAGGAAAGCATCGACATCACGCTTCCGGCACTTGCACATGATGACACGATAGGGAGCATCCGGGCAAACGAACTCAGGGCCGAACCCTACTCTGACCTGATGCTTGATAAAAAGCTGGTCTGCAAGGTAATCCGCTGTATCGATGATTGCAAAGTAGTTGTGGAAGAATGAGAACTTTTCAATCGTCCAGCAGCAGAATTCATTGTATTCTCGACTCACGATTGGACCTCCTTATGTGACAGTTTCTTTACAAAATTGCGTTTGCTCTTGCTTTTTTGAAGCCTCTTCCAGTATTCTGAAATACTCCCGTTTGGGAAGACTCTTTAGATGGAGGCGATTGCCATGAACACAAGCAGTTTCCGGTCATTGATCCGATTGCGACCGAAAGAACATCATCCGCCTTCGCGTCGAGCACGGGATGAGTGTCCGCGACCTGCAGGCATACTTCGGTTTCGAAGAGCCACAGGCGATCTACAAATGGCAGCAAGGAAAGAGCCTGCCTTCCGTTGATAATCTGTATGCTCTCGGCGCGTTGTTTGAAGTACCTATGGAGGATATCCTGGTATCTCGGACATCAAAACTGAATCTGATGATTTGTGAGCAGCAGGCTGAAGCCTGCTGCTCGCCTCTATTTTATGGGAGAACTGCTCCGACTATCTCGGATACGGCAGAGAGCCAAGATCGCTTAGACCATTTTTGCCAAGGCCATGCGCTCACTGGCTCCATGAGGGAGCAGAGGTAGCATGCCTCGACGTATTAACGGCTCAAAGGCCAGCAGTATCAAGATAGGAAATCTATCTATATCCAACAGAATAGGGAGATGTGAGGTGGCAAGGTTGAGATTCGGCGTTAGCGTATTCACGATATGGTGAAACAGCGTTGGGCGCTGACGGATAAGGAAGACGGTTCGTAGCATCCGTTAATGAAACGGATTATGTCTTCTTTTGGAGCTCAGAATCAACCGAGCGGATTGTTTTGATTTGCAGCACTATAGTTCGTCTGCAACTGAACCGGTCGCCACGTTCTCTTCTTCTGCCGCATCCATGATAGTCGGAGCAAAGCCGCAAGGGGCTTGATCAGCTCAGTGCGGACATATGCGCTTCAAAAGCCTCTGCGAAGGTCTCGTTCACATCGAACGGAGCTTCGTACTCCACCGGGGTGTTGACCAGAGCGACATCCAAAGCGGCAGAGGTCTCATCGGACTTCTTGCTCAGATCAGCGCACATCTTTCGAATCTTATTGCGATCGAAATTGATGGTGGTCACACGCTTGACATCGCAGCGATAGGAGACCTGATTACCCTCGTTGTTGAACCGATAGCCAACTCCCCCGTTAGAGATCAAAACCTCGCCATTGCGCAGGCCGGCCATGTGACGGAGCAGAGTGGCGATCTCCTGCCGCTTCCCGTTGAGGCTCACTTCGCCATCCAGGCCGGCCCCAAGCGGAAGGGATACCTTCGCCTTATGGATCGCAGCACTCAGCTTTTCCCGCTCGTCCAGGAGGAACAGCAGGAACTCTGCCATCTCGGTGATATTCTCGCTATACTCGGTGGAAGGTGCCTCCATAGTGACTTCATCCTCCGCCTCTGCCATGACCTTGTGGCGGAGATAGGTGTTCTGCACCTTGGTATGTTGCCATTGTTGCCGAGGATGCTCTGCGCATCGGCCATCATGGACTGCAGCTTATTCTGAAAGCGGAAAGCTTCTTTGAGATTCATATCGCTCACTCCTTGTTCTTGTCGTTGATATCATGATAACCTTGTTTTTTGAAGTTGTCATTGAACTGCTGGTTTAATAGCAACAAAAAAGAACGAGAGGGTCAAAGCCTCTCGTTCCAATATGCGGGACTATTTTCCAAGCACGATCGTTGCTTCCCCGTTGGGAGAGATATCAACATGCATGGTTTTAATGTACTTGTCATAAAATTGGTTCTTCTCTGCGGTCGTCATGTCAGCTCTGGTCGCCCTACAGGCCTCATCCAGAATATCTCGAACATTAAGGTGAAATGCCTGGTCGAGTTTCTGGCGAACCTCGCGAGAAGTACTGCCGCAACCTTGATATCATTACTGTTACCAGTACAAAAATCGTCGATATAGCAATAAGAAATGCCGGCATTGATCAACGCATTTTGATGGTCGGACTGCATTTCTCGCTTTCTACCATCACGAAGAACCGAACCTCAGGCATTGCCGAAATCAGACCCCAATAGTCGGAGTCACTGGATACAAGAATGAACGAGTCCACATTGTTCTGATAATACTCACGGCAGGTTCCGGTAGTCAAACGAATGTCAACAAGTGACTTGTTTTCTTTTGATGCGTTCGATCAGGACATGCTCAATTGGAATTTGGGTGAAGCACTCCAAAATCTTCCACGCCGATGTGGTATGAATATCATCATAGAGGATGATTTTACAAATCTTATTGAGTAGTGCTTCCTGATTAAGATTGTTCAAGGTTGCGTACAGTTTGTAGGGATCGGAGTTTTCACAATTCACCACAACGACGACGCGCTCACTCTTGTCCAGGAACTTGTATATACCAGCCTTTGTGAGGTTACCGGCATCAGACACTTTGCTCAAGTCTGTGAAATAATCCTCATTGGCTTCATATAGAAGCGAAACAAACTTCTTGTCATTGTAGAGGATGTTGCCAGAGTCCATGTAGGACCAATTGATATAGACTTGGTACGGGTACTTATTTTTGTTGGCGTAATAATCTGCCGCTGCTGCCTTGATGCCCTTCTCGTTGAGGCCATCCGGCATGAGGAAGAGCTTCCGGACATATTCCCACTTCAGCCATAATGGAAACAGCGACTTGCAGTTGTTAATGCGGTTGCTGATATGCTTATTGATATCTACAATATACTGGGCAGGCAAAGCTCTGGATCTAACAATCGTAATACCATCCTGCAAGAGTTCGTTCAGGCTATCCTGCGGAATATACTCTGGAAGCGAGTGGAGATTGCACATATCGAAACGCATACGGTTATTGATGGCTTTAAAATTGAGTTCCAAAGCCGTTCGAATCATGCAGAGGTTGCGCACGATGCGGGCATTCTTGTCTGCGTGTAATTTCTCATACCATTCCATCTTTGGTGGTTCATATTCGTTTTCAAAAATGCGCTTTTGGACTCCGATTAAATAAGCCACCTTCGAAACAACAGTATAAGTACTGTTCTCATAGTCGGTATATGCTTTTCTCGGGTTCCGAGTCGCTGTATCATCGTATGCCTGGTTATTCATAAAAGCCCCCTATTCCACGGGTCACGGTACAGCTAAATACTGCAAAAACTGATGTTTTCTTGCGCTTAGAATACCATATTCAAGGGCTTCTGTCCATTGGTGCCGACAATTAACTGACCGAGATATTGGTCTGTCCTTCGTTCTCCCACTCAAAGAGTTCAGGCAGGGCTCGTGGCGCATAATCGCGAGCGAGTGCCCACAATGCGAGCTGATGGATCGTTCTCCACAAACCGCTCAGGGCGCTGCTCTAAGATGAAATCGATCCAAGCGATTGCATTCTTGCACTTGCGCCGGCGCACACGGGCATCGTGCAGAAGTTTATAGAGCTGGTATCCATGTGAGGCATCCAGGTTATAGAACTCCGCTGCGTGCTCAATGTCTTCAATCTCCAGCTCTGCCTTCCGCTGGCCGGTCACCAGTGTTTCTCTCTGGCATTGGATGGTGTGAATGAAATCACTGAAATTCTTCAGCCGTGTCAGGTAGAATTCAGGTGTCAGTAGCTCCAGTTGCAGATCAGAATTTTCGGGATTGGGGTTTGAGATGAAGATGACCTTATACTTCAGGTTTTTCATCGCCTTTGGCAGCAAAGAGCAGTATTTCTCTGCCGTCTTCTTATTGTTGAATGTATGCGCGCGATCGATATAGGCAGTGGTAATCATCTGATTGTTGCCGATAATCTCCACATAGCTTTTTCCATTGCTGATAATCCAGGGCATATTTGATCCTCCTTCGTCCGAATAGAAATAGTGGGCGCACATGATGGAAATGCCAGTTCTGGGTGTTTGGTTGAACATGTCCACCTATGCAATATTGATATAGAGCCATCAGGTGGTTCTAAGGGCGCGTAGGAGTTGTGCACGAGCCACCTGCGCGGTCTGCTGTTTCACTCCAGCTTTCAAGTATTCAATGGCATCATTCCACTGAAAAAGTGTGTATTCTGCGGCATCAAAAGTCTCAAGAAATGCGGCTAAACGGGATCGACCGTCAGTGGACAGGAACCGCAGGTAAGAGAGGTGTTGTACTTTCATGAAGGTTGCTGCTTCATCAAGTAGACATGGAGTGTGATTGGTCATATCGGAGTTCCTCTTGCAGATGCAACGAGGTCACACCCTCTTTCTTTTCATTTGTGCCATATAGTTGGGAGGCATCGAAGTGATCGCAGCGAAACATCGTACCATCGGACATATAGATTTCCGCTCTGCCATCGAATTCCATCTCCACACGGATAATGTAGCTGGTGTTGACAATCGCGATACTGCGGTTGATAAATCTACCCATGTTTGATATTCCTCCACTTGTTTTTGGAATAGAAGGCCGCTGCCGGAGCAGCGGCCTTCGTTATTTACTTGGTTGGAACGAATCCGGTAAAACCGGTATGGCCTTTATTGGCGTTGAGTCTTCGTCGTGAAGGTCGATCTCACTGTGGAAGTGCTGACCATCTTTGGTGAGGATGATGCATCCGCCATCTTCCTTTGGGAATGATGCGGGCGATCATGTCGCTGTTCAGCAGCTCACCTTTTGGTACCAATAGGTAAAAACTTGCTCATGATAATACTCTCCTCATGTTCAAAGATCAGCCCCGAAGCGTGAGCTCCGGGGCTGGCGGGGTTATAAGGAAACGACCTCTCTCGAGATCAATATCCGGTCTTCGGCAGTGGCGTGGTATTGAAGCGGCGGACGGTCGTGATCCAAGGGGACTTGGCCGTCTGCCATTCGTTGAGGTACTTGCCGCCGACGTCCGCGCGTTGATGATCTGATAGCCATTGCTCACGGTGCCAAGCACCTGCACACGCATGGTAGGCTTCACAACAGAAGAGAAGCCGCTGGGGACAGTTCGCCAAACTCGAAGCGGACATCCGTAACATACTCGCCCTGGACCAGACCCAATGCAGCGGCATTCAGGCTCAGGGAGTAGTTGTTGGCAGTCAGCAGATTGCTGGCCAGCGTCCGGTAGTCATTCAAGTTGGTCTTGAAGGTGACCTTTGTAGTAAAGCCGCTGGTTGTAGGTGCCGGTGGAGATGCTCATTGCGCGGTCGCATCTGTAGGAATGCGATCATGCCAGAAGAAGCTGTTGAGGGCTACATTGGAGGTGTTGGCGATCCCGGAGAAATGATAGCTCATAGACTGGCCGGGCTGCACCTCGTAGTTGCCGGTCTTCTTGATGGTCACACCCAGCTTTGCGGGCTTGTTATAGGAGGAAAGCTTGATGATCTGATTGGGATACTCGATCTCAGCTTCCATCTTCTCGCCACTGAGCTGATAATATTTCGAGCGGACACTTCCGTGACATAGTACCGACCCAGCGGCAGCGGCCCGGAAGCAAAGCAACACCGCGCGTCCCGTCACAATATAGCCGACCACGGAACCGGATCTTGGCCTGCGATATCTCAAACACGGCACCTTCCAGAGCAGTACCTGCATGCTGACCGGTGACAGAATTGTCATCCGTGGCGTACTTGCGCACCTGAATCTGACCAGTCACAGCACTGTTCTCCCACTCAATCTGCGTGCACTTGCCGGCTTCCACATACACAGTCTTATACTGCTCATCGCGGATATAGCCGCTGGCTGCTTCTAATTCGCGGATAAAGTACTTGCCGGGGGCAAGTTCATCACGGACGTAGGCGTAGCCATCCTGATCCGTTTCCACTTCCATGATTGGGTTCTTGCCGGAATCGTAAATGACGAACTTGACGCCATAGAGGCCCTTGCCGGTGTTAGCGTCAACCTTATGGATCATGATGGAACACATGCGCTGATTGGTGATCTCCACAGTAGTGGTCTCGCCATCCTTTACACACGCCTGAGTAGGTGTCATCGCATCCAGCCGGTAGCCATTTGCCGCCTTGCGTTCCATAATGGTGTACCATCCGCTCTTTGCGTTGGGAATACGGATCACGCCATTGGCATCAGTGGTGTAGGTGCCGATAATTTCACCATCCATCTTCCGGATCTCGAATACCACACCGCTGAGCCGCTTGCCGGTGTCCGCATCGCTCTTGATGATCTGCAAACCGCCCTCAGGCGTGTTGTAGAAAGTCAATGTTTGGGTATCAAGCGGATTCACTTCGACCGTCTGGCTCTGCGTTGCGGGGTCCACCACGTACCCATCCAAGGGCTTGGTCTCCTTCACAACCAGTGTGCCGGTCACACCGCTGATACGAATCTCACCGTTGGCATCGGTAGTGTAGAGGCCTTTGCTGGAGAGATGCCCGTTTGCTGCGTCTACAAAACCCCTCTGTCAGCGTAAGTGATTTGAAACTCCACACCGGACAGAGGCTTCAGACTCACGCTGTCAAGCTTTCGGATGACGAGTGTACCTTGCTTCTTGTTGTAGAAAGTCAGGGTCTGCACCTCACCCGCCTTGATGAGAATGGATTTCGGCGCGCCGTCCAGCA
>VOFB01004959.1_pt1 | contig 33103 bp, 37 predicted proteins | sample 5384141 | NCBI WGS metagenome assembly VOFB01 (sample SAMN12384721, study PRJNA508395) | human gut metagenome | isolation source: healthy gut A | host: Homo sapiens | reverse complement strand
CCAGCACCTCATTGATGCGGTCCTGGTAGCTGCTCTGGTACGCCTCCGGGCGCTTGTCCTGCCACTCCTTCAGCGCGTTTGCGGCGTCGGTCACGCTCTGGCCGGGGCGGTAACCGGCCCCTGCCATGGCCTCTTCCACCTGCTGTCGGTTTTCCAGGCCGCTGGTGTCATAGCCGCTCTGCGCCTCCGGCGCTGCCAGCTCTTCCTCTTTCTTTTTGGTCGCCATGCTCTTCTCCTTTCTTTTTACAACGAATTCAACCGGGTGCGCAGCTCCTCCGACAGGTTTTCCACGTCCAGATTGGTCAGTACATACTGCAGCTGTTCCTGCATCTGGTACAGGTAGCTGCGCAGCGCTCTTGCGTCCTCCGGGTCCATGTTTTCGCTCAACTTCGGCAGGCCCAGCCGGTTCAGACCGTTCACACTTGCCATGTTGCTTCCTCCTGTTCTTCCACAAGGCCGCCTTTGGCCGCGGCCAGATTCTTCGCCAGACTGCGCAGGGTGATCTGCCCTTTGCCCCGCAGGCGCAGCCGCAGGGTGCTGTGCCGCCGGGGCACCAGCGGCAGGTCATAGCTGCGGCGGGCCTCCCGGGCGGTCAGGCTTGCCACTGTCTCCCATGGGCCGCCGTCGTAGCTCAGCGCTACCTCCACCGTGCTGGCACAGGCCGCGTCCAGCCGCAGCGTCAGCCGCGACAGATACCGCTGTTCCGCCCCGTCCTGCCCGATGTCACCGGTCACCAGCTCAAACGACACCTGCTGTTCCACACCTTCGGTGCTCTGCCAGTCGCTCTCCCGGCTGGGATCCGCCGCCCACAGGGCCTGCCCGTCCCACAGATACAGCTGGCCGCCGGTGCTGGCCATGTCGCAGGAGCATACATCCTCTTCGTGCCAGAGCCCGCGTTCGGTGTCATACACCAGCAGCCGGGTCTGCCCCTGGGTCCCTGCCGTGCGGGAGATGTGCAGATAATACCGGCCGTCCAGCGCACCGCCCACAGCGCTCTGCACATTGGCCAGCCGGCTGGCGTCCAACACCGCCGACACCTTGGTGGGGATGCTGCCATCCCATGCCATGACCCCATCCGGCGAGAGGTAATACAGCGTCTCGTTCAGCACGCACAGGCTGCGGGCCGCGTTCTTGGCCACACCCCGGCAGCGCAGGGAGGTGAGCTGAAAATCCGAGGGCTTGGAGCCATAGAGCTTGTGCAGTGTGTTCTCCTTAAAGAACAGTGCATAGCCCATGCATGTGGCCGCGCCGGTAAACGCTCCATCGCTGCCCACCGTCACTGCGTAGCTGTCTGCCGCAATGCCCCGGTAGGAAAACCAGTTGGTGGGGTCGCCTAAGCGGCAGGCATAGATCACGTTTTCCTTGCTGCTGCAGCCCCATACCCGGTTGTCGCACTCGGTCACGAAGTCCAGGTCCGGCACCCGGCGTTCCAGCTGCACAGTCTGTTCCGCCGCGATGCTGCGGGTCTGGCTGCCGTCCAGGCTGGTCCACTGGGCCGCATCGGTCCCCTGCACCAGTGTGCCGTAAAAATAGTCGCCCGCCGGGTCGGCACGCACGCACAGGCTGTTCTCCGTGACGGCATACACCACGCAGTCCCCGTCCAGTGCTTCCCACTGTCCGGCCTGCTTTGCCGCCGTGCCCTGCACGGTCACCGTGTCCCACTGGCAAAATTTTTCCTGTGCACCGGCCGCCGTGATGCGGCAATAGTCCAGCGGCAGCGCCGTCCAGTTGCCGGACGCCGCGCTGTACACTTCCAATGTTCCATCGTACCGCCAGGGGTGCTCTTCGTCCTCCACCTTCAGGAAGATCTGCCCGTCCGCCGGGCTTTCCGGCTCTTCCCGGCTCACGCCTGTGGGCGTGTAGGTCCTGCCCTCCGCATCGCAGGGAGCAAACTCCACGCTCTGGCCCTCCGCTTTCCAGCAGGCTCCCAGCGCCGAAACGCTGCCGTCTGCCGTATCAAAGGCGACCTTGTCCGGAAAGATCAAAATTTTCGTGCCAAGACCCACCAGCGCCTTTTTGCTGTCGGCCACCGCATCGGTGCAGGTCACGGTCTCCCCGCCGTCGTCCGGAGTGTACACCAGGTCTTTCCCGCAGACGGTCAGCAGCCCGTTCAGGTGGTACATCCCATTCAGGCCGGTGAGGGTCCGCAGCTTCCGGCGGGGCTTGCGGGTGCTCAGCGCCGGGAAATCCCGGGACGAAAAATTGATTCCCGCACTGTACTCTGCCTCGGAGCAGCCGTAGCCCTCGTTCAGGCCCCCGAAGGCCCGCAGCAGGGTGCGGCTGTTCTGGACTCTGGTCCGGTTCGCCAGAACCATCTTATCCCTCCTTTCACCACTGCCAGCGGGTGCAGGCCCGCGGTGGATAGGTCCGGCGCAGCCAGGCCGCAAGCTCTGCCAGAATGCCATTGTACTGTGCCTGCTCCCCGGCGTAACGGTCGGTCTCGCCCAGTGCGGCATCGGTCATGGCGCACAGGTAATGCGGGTACAGGGCATCAAAGGGGGCCGGGGCCAGCAGCACATCGTCGTCCTGCAGGCCATCGTCCCAGGCCCGGTCCGCCCCCACGGTGTCAAAAGCATCCGTATCGCTGGCCTTGAAAAAGCGTTCCCGCAGCATGCCGTCTGCTTCCCGCAGCCACTCCTGCCGGGTGTGCACGGACACACGGCTGCCGGGCCGCAGTTCCTCGGCGCGTTCCAGCGCCTGTCCTACTGTCATCGTTCCACGCTCCTTTTCAAAAAAAGCCCGGCGGGGCATCTCCCTGCCGGGCTCCGGTCCTGTTTCTTACTGTGCGGCGTTTTCCGCTGCCGCAATGCGGGCAGCGGTGCGCTCGTCCTGCATCTGGCTGTGTTCCAGCACCTCCGCCACTTCGGGCGGCACCTCCACTTCCACACCGCGGCGGATCTTGTAGTTCACGCCGTTCACGCTGACGAACAGGTCGCCCTTATAGCGGCTGTTGTCCTTGAACAGCCGGATGCGCACGTTCTTTTTTCTGTCATCCTGCACACCTCCTCAGTTTGCGGCGGCGTTGGCCGAGTAGCTGGACACGCTCTCGATGCGCACCATGTACTGCTCCACCAGACGTTCGGCAGCACGCATGCCCTTCCAGCCCACGGAAGCGCGCTGGTTCAGCGGGTCGTCGCCGTAGCCCAGCTGCTTGACGATGTGCTCCAGGCCGCCGCCCTCCAGCTCGGTCACACCGTAGGCATGGGCACCCAGCACCAGCGTACCGAACACAGCCAGACCGGTGGGGCAGGTGTCATCCTTCCAGATCTTGGCCTCGCTGGTCTCGATGAAGCGGATGTTGCCCAGCTTACCGATCTCGCCGCGGAACATGGTGTCCGGGTCGGCGTACTTATGTACCTCAATGAACTCCTTGCAGGTCTTGAGGTCGTAGGCCGCATAGGGGTGGATGATGGCAATATAGCTGTCGCCGATGGGGTCGGCGTTCATGGCGCCCAGCTGGGCCGCTGCCTGGAAGAACAGCTTGGGGGTCAGGGTACAGCTCTTGTCCAGCGTCTTGCGGCTGGCAACGGCAGTCTCGGCACCATCTGCGGCCAGCTTGGGCGCATAGATGACGTTGGTGCCGCCTGCCAGCACATCGCGGGTAATGCTGTCCATGGTGCGGCCCGCCTGACTTGCCAGCACACGGGTGGCCTGCACCACATTGTTGTCAATGGCGGTCATCTGGAGCACATCGGTCAGCGGGGTCCAGCCGCCGTACTGGTGCAGGTCGCTGGTGATCGTGGTCACGTTCAGGGTCTGGCCATTGGGGGTCACGCCCTCGGTCAGAGGCGTGGAGGCCTTGGGCAGGCTGTCGTACTTGCGGAACTCAATGGTCTTGCCGCCGTTCTGGGGCACAGGGTAGTAGTCCGCAAACTGGTCGTGCACAAGGCGGGGCTCTGCCTGATCGATGAGGCGCTTCTCGTAAAAGGTCTTCATCTCTTTCGACATGGTAGCGGTGGTGTTCTGCAGGTTTTCCGCAAACAGCTGGATGTTGAAGTTCATCATACGTTTTTTCCTTTCTCTTGTCGGGTTTACAGTTCGATCTGAGCACCGTGCAGCACACGGCGTTCCAGTGCTTCGCGCTGGGCGCGGGTCATGCTGGCAACATCCGGGCGGACGGTGGCCGCACCGCCGGGACGGATGCCGTTTTCGGTGGGCCGTGCGGCACGCTGCTGGATCCGCTGCACCACGCCCTGCTCCACGGCCTGTGCCGCACGGTGCAGGCTCTCGTCGTAGTGGGTCAGACGGTAGGCGTCCTGCACCCTCATGCCGGGCAGCTGCATCAGGCGGCGCATCTCCGGGTTCTTCAGCTCCTCCTGCAGGCGGAACTCCGGCTGGCTGCGGCGCAGGTCGGCTTCCTCAGCCGCCCAGCGGGCATGCAGCTCCCGCACCGCGTTTCGGGCCTGCAGCGGCAGGGGCGGCACCGCCGGGCAGGGGCAGCTCCGGCTGGCGTCTCCGGTTCGGTCGGCTCCGGATCCGGTTTTGCTTCCGGCACCGGCTGCGCAGTTTTCTACCCCGGTTCCATCGTCCCGGAGGCAACGGCCTGCCGGGCCTGTGCCGGGCTCAGGGCCCGGGGCCGCAGGCGCTGCCTCTTCTGCAAACATCTGCAGGTCCATCATGCTCTGTTCGCCCCGGCGGCTCACATCCGCAAAGCGGACGTTGTCCGGTAGCGCTCGGCCAGCAGGGTGAACCCCGCCTTGGCCAGCTCAAAGGCACCCTGCACCCATGCGGCACAGGGTGCGTCGGCCTGCACGGCCAGACGCGGCCCGTCCGGTTCCTCCCAGGCGTCGGCATGGGCATTTTCTTCCCCGGCCAGCAGGTACACCAGTGCCTGCATCAGGGTGCTTGCCCCGGCGCACACGATGTCTCTGCCCGGCAGGGGCAAAGCCTGCATGTCCGGCAGCCTCCAGTCGGCAGCTCAGGCCCTCGGGGCCATCCAGCTCGCTGTAACATACTTTCATCATTCTTGTTTCACCTCCTTACAGTTTCACGTTCATGGCGCGGGCCGCAGCGGCCACCGGCAGACTGCCGGGCAGCACCGCACCACCGGTGCCGGTCTGCGGCGGGACCGCCTGCTGCAGCTGCTCCAGCCGCTGGGCCAGCGTGCCGTTCTGGCGCACCCGCTGGCGGACTTTTTCAATGCCCTCAAAATCCATCATTTCCAGCGCCGCCAAGGCCGCGTCGGCATTGGCGGGGTCGAAAAAGCCCAGCTGATAGCACTCCTTTGCCGTCTCGTTCTGGCTCAGGCGGCTGAAGGTGCTCTTCTTGGCCGCGCTGACCACGATGTCAAAAATGGGCTCCCGGCTGCCCAGCTCCACGCCGCCCACCTCGCGCACCGGCTGCGGGCGCAGGGCTGCCGCCGAGAAGGGCAAAAACTGGTTCTCACCGCTGGGCCCCACGATGCGGAAGATGCGCTGTTCATCATAGAACTGCCGCATCAGCTCGATCATCAGGTAGCACTGGCGGGAGAAGGCCCGGTAGGCGCTCTTGAGCATATCACGGCTCAGTTTGCTTCCGGCTTCCTGCAGGGCCGCAATGGCACTGGCTGCCGTCACACCGCCGGCAGTGCCGCCCTGCGTCATGTCCCGGTTGCCGCTGATCTCCTTCAGCTCTTCAATGCGGCTCTGGCGGTAACTCAGGCTGTTGCCCTGCAGGCCCGCCGTCTGCAGCGGACGGAAACTGTCGTCGTTGAGCCGTCCCACCACATGCACGATGTCCCGGCTGAAATCGGCCAGCTCTTCCTCGTTGACCCCTGCCGTGTCGCTGAGCACGTACCGCTGCTTTGCGCTCAGCAGCACGTTCTCGTCCATGGCATGGTTCATCTTGTCAATGGCCGTCTGGCAATCCTTCATCACATCGATGTAGCCAAAGCCCGCCGGGCTGTCCTCCTCCACGAACAGCGGGTCAAATACAAAGGGGTACTGCCCGTGGTCATACAGGCCCCGCTGTGCCAGTGCCGGGTCGTTCTGGCTGGCGTACAGCACCACCCCGTTGCAGAACTTGCAGTAGTGCAGCACCATGCGGCCGCTTTCGTCCGGGCGCTTATAGTACCAGTCCACCACCACACTGCGGGAAGCGGTGTCCGCGCCGTCCTCGTGGATGTAGCGGGGCACATCCAGCACCCCGGCGGTGTGGCCTGCCAGCTGTGGGTAGCGGGCCGTGAGCTGTGCGGTGTCCTCCAGGCTCAGGCTGAAAAAATCCGGTGAGTCCTGGATGTCCGCTACGCCCGGCTCCCAGTAGAGCATCAGCAAGTTCATGGCCCGCACCGCAATATCCCCCACGCCGCCCCGGGCTGCCGGGTCCCAGAACACACCGGTGACCCCGGTGCCCTGCTTGAGCTTTCGCCACCAGCAGTCGCTGTACACCTGCTCGTATTCTGCCTGTTCCAGCACCACCGGCAGCACGCTGGAAAGTGCCCGTGCGGTGTCCTCGTCGTCTGCCGCCCGGGGCAGCACGTTCGGTTCCGGGTAGTTGTCCATGGCATCGGCGTGCTTGTTGGCGATGCTGTTGAACAGCCATCCACTGCTGGGCTGCGCCTTGCCGGGCATCATGGGGTTCTGGTAGTTCTTCCAGTGCCCCATGCGGAACCACAGTTCGTTGTCCACCAGGCGCCTGTCCAGTGCCGCCTTGCCGGCCTTGTAACGCTGCAGGGTCTGTGTGGCCGCAGCCACCTCCGCCGCACCCACCGGCATCGCTTCGTTCTGATAATCGTCCATCGTTCTTCTCCTTCAGATCCTGTAAAATCTTGCCTGCCGGTGCAGGTCCAGCGGGTCATCCGGCGGCGGCAGGGCCGTGCGCCGGGCCGGCGGGCTGAGGGGATTCTCCATCAGCACATACCGGCACTCATCATAAATGTGGTCCTCCTGCCGGGTGTCGATATCCTCCACGTTGCTCTCGTCGTACACGAGGTTCGGCAGCGTGCGGATGAAATGTTTGCAGGTATTGAACACCTGCAGCATCGGGCGGCCGTCGGCGTCAAAGTTGAGCCGGTAGTGGAACTGCATCTTTCCCGCAAGGCGGGTGTGGTCGCCGGGCTTCCAGTGCAGGAAGTTGGGGCTCCGCTCCATCATGGCGGCAATGCTCTCGCCGCGGCTCTCATCAAAGATGGCCGGATCGGCAATGCCGTGGATCACCCTGCCGCGCAAAAGCGGGTCGTTCTGCTCTGCCTCCCGGATGCGCCGGGCCTGTTCCACCGGGTCGATGCGCAGGCCCTCGTTGGGGCGGCCGGTGCAGCCGTACAGCTCCTTGATGCGGTAGAGCCGCCCCTCTTCATCGGCCGCATACCACCCCACCGAGAACGGCTTGGAAAACCCGAAATCGAACCCCGGTAGATCTGCCAGTGCTTGGGAATGGCAAAGGGGGCGATCACATGGGTCCAGCGCTGATCCTGATAGTGGGCCGGGTCGTTGCGCCACTCGGTGAACACCTGGCCGGAAAAGCTGTCCCAGCTGCCATAGAGCAGCGCCTGCTTTTCCGCTTCCGGCATGGCAGCCAGGCTGGCCAGATAACCGGGATCGTTCTGCAGCAGAGCCGGGTTGTCGAAAATGCTGGACGGGATGAACACCCGCGAGCGCTGCAGCTTCTGCTCGGTGCCGTCCGGCAGCCTGACAGTGTGCTCCTCCACAATGGGCGTACCGGGCGGGGCCGGCGTGATGAACCGTGCCTTCACCCACCCGTGTCCGATGCCGCCGGGATTGGTGGTGGCCCGCATGTACACCCGGGTGCCCGGGCCGGTGGGACGGTTGCGGCTCATCATGTAGCTGTACTCCTCCCATTCAAAGTGGGTCAGCTCGTCAAAGCCGATAAAATCGAAGGCCTTGCCCTGATAATTGGTACGGTCCTTGGTGTACTGCATGGAGCCAAAGTAGATCTTGGCCCCGCTGGGGAAGTTCCACACATGGGCCGTGGCGTTGTACTGCGCCTGCGGAAAGGCCCGGCGGTAGTACATCTGGCTTTTGTCCACCAGATCCGACAACTGCGGGTATGTTTTGCGCAGGATCAACGCTCTGTAATGCGGAATATCCACCTGACGCAGTGCCTCGATGACCAATGCATCGCTTTTTCCGCCGCCGGCCGCGCCGCCGTACAGTGCTTCCGGCTCCGGCCTTCGCATGAACTCGGCCTGCCGGGGCTGGGGCCGCCACACCACCGGGGTCCGGTGTTCCTCTGTGTTCATGGTTCTTCCTCCTCCACCCGCGGCAGCAGCACCACACCGCTCTCCGTTCCTTCCGCCTGCACGCCCTGGTCGTTCAGCGACCGCGCCACCGCAGCCAGATCCTTCAGCACCGCCGTGGCCTCCTTCAGGCCCTTCATCGTCCCGGGGTCCTCTGCCCCGCTGCGGCGGTTCTCCCGTTGCCGGGCATTCAGCTCCCGCACCTGCTGTGCCAGAAGGGTGCTCAGGGTGTCGGTGGCCCGGCTCAGGCTTTCCAGCCCCTTGGACGTTTTCCTCTGCCCCATGGTTCGTGTTGGTTCCTCCTTTCTGCCCGGCGGCTCCGGGCTATGGCAACAGCTTACCACGCCTCGTGCTGCCGCAACAGTGTGTGCTTTTTCAGGGCCATTTCGTATTTTTTAAACGCGATTTTTTCAAATCGTATAATTTTGAGTCTTAAAAAACTCCGTTCTATCGCATCTTTCAGAAAAAGCTGTTTTTCTTCCAGAAATCCGTTTGCAGTAATTCCGTCCGGAGCGCAAAAAAAACTGCGGGGCGCGCTGCCCGGCAGCGGTTTACCGGAAAGCCCCACAGTTGAAAAGTTTTTTCAGTTCTCCCGGTAATTTCCGGGAGCTGCACGGTTTCTGTCCGGAAGGGTCGAACCGTGTCATGCAACATTTTGTAATCTTTTTTGAAAGAAATCCGACCCTGCTCCGACCGATTTATCCAGAAGTTGCACGTTTATGAAAAATTGTGCTTGTTACGGAAATTATTTTGTCCTTTGAAAATTCCTTTTGTTGAAACAGCACAAAAGAAATCTCAGATTCTTGTGGACTTGTTCTCTTGCAGACCTCTTCGCAGGCGGTTATAATACAAACAGGAAATCCAGGTGCGTGCAATAAATGCGCCTGTGAAATTGCTATGATACGAATGAAGGAGAACACAATTATGAAAATGATTTCTCGTCGTGACTTCCTGAAGGCTTCTGCTGTCGTGGGCGCAACCGCTGCCATGACCGCATGTGGCGGTTCCGCCAGCTCTACTGCTGCTTCCACTGCTTCTTCCGCTGCTGCTTCCAGCACCGCTGCTTCTGCTGCCGGCTCTGCCAACATCGGCGTCTGCATCTATCAGTTCGCTGATAACTTCATGACTCTGTACCGCACCGATCTGGAAGAGTACCTGAAGGACATGGGCTACTCCGTCACCATCATGGACGGCAAGAACGACCAGAACACCCAGACCGAGCAGATCAACACCTTCCTGCAGCAGGGTGTCGATGTCCTGATCATCAACCCCGTGCAGACCACTTCCGCACAGACCATCGTGGACACCGTTTCTCCTTCCGGCACTCCCATCGTGTTCATCAACCGTGAGCCCGACAAGAGCGTTCTGGATTCTTACGCAGACAAGTGCTGCTACGTCGGTGCTGACGCACGTCAGTCCGGTACTTACCAGGGCGAGCTGATCCTGGAGACCGAGACCCAGGGCGATATCAACGGCGACGGCAAGATCACTTACATCATGTGCAAGGGCGACCCCGAGAACATCGACGCTCAGTACCGCACCGAGTACTCCATCAAGGCTCTGACCGATAAAGGCAAGGAAGTGGAGTGCCTGTACGAGTACCTGGACAACTGGGATCAGACCACTGCTCAGCAGGACGTTGCAAACGCTCTGTCTCAGTACGGCGATAAGATCGAAGTCGTGTTCTGCAACAACGACGCAATGGCACTGGGCGCTCTGCAGTCCATCCAGCAGGCTAACCGCACCGTCGGCAAGGACATCTATCTGGTTGGTGTCGATGCACTGGCTGAGGCTGTTCAGGACGTTCTGGACGGCAACATGACCGGTACCGTGCTGAACGATGACGTGGGCCAGGCCACCGCAGCTGCCGAGGCTACCAAGCTGTACGTCGAAGGCTCCGCTGTCGAGCAGTACTACTGGGTCGACTATGTCAAGGTGACCAAGGACAACGCTTCCGAGTACGTGAAGTAAGACCAAAGTTTTCCGATTGAAAATGCAAGGTGCGCAGTGGACCTTGACGGCTTGAACAAAGCTATAAAGCGCGTGCGTGCGAGAAATTTCTCCGCGCACGCGCCTTGTTTTGAAAAAAGGTTTTTCTGCGGCCTTATAATAGACAAGGAGGCTCTGCGGAATGTCAGAATACCGTCTGGTAATGAAAGGCGTGGTCAAGACCTTCCCCGGCGTCAAAGCGCTGGATCACGCCCAGTTGGAGCTTCGCCCGGGCAAGGTCATGGCGCTGATGGGTGAAAACGGCGCCGGTAAGTCCACATTGATGAAATGCATGTTCGGCATTTACAAGATGGACGAGGGCGAGATCGAATACGAAGGGGAGAAAGCCAACATCCCCAACCCTCTGGAAGCACTGAACCGCGGCATCGCGATGGTGCATCAGGAGCTGCAGCCCATCCCGGCCCGTACCGTGGCCGAGAACATCTGGCTGGGCCGCTACCCCACCAAAAAGTACGGCCCCATCACCGTGGTGGATCACGCCAAAATGTACAAGGATACGGAGGAGCTGCTGAAAAAGCTGAAGCTGGAGATCAATCCCCATGCAAAGCTTGGCTCTCTGAGCATCGCACAGATGCAGATGGTGGAAATTGCAAAGGCTGTTTCCGCAAACTGCAAGGTGCTGATCCTGGACGAGCCCACTTCCTCGCTGACCGCAAACGAAGTTGAGTCGCTGTTCCGCATCATGCGGGAGCTGAAGGCTCTGGGCGTCGCGCTGGTCTACATCAGCCATAAGATGGACGAGATCAAGGTCATCGCCGACGAAGTCACCATCATGCGCGATGGCCAGTACATCGGCAAGTGGGAAGTGGCGAACATGACCAAGGAGCAGATCATCGCCAAGATGGTCGGCCGTGAGCTGTCCAACCTGTTCCCCCGCTGGAGAATCATCCCTCCGACGAAGTGATGATGAATGTGGAGGACTTCACCTCCATCCATCCCCGCTCCTTCCGCCACTGCAGCTTTGAGCTGAAGAAAGGCGAGATCCTGGGCGTGGCAGGTCTGGTGGGTGCCCAGCGTACCGAGCTGATGGAGGGCATCTTCGGCCTGCGTGCCCACACCTCCGGCAGGGTGTGGATCAAGGGCGAAGAGGTCAACATCCGGCAGCCCCGCGACGCCATCCGGAAGAGCGTGGCTCTGCTGACGGAAGACCGCCGCGCCACCGGCATCATGGGTGTGCTGAGCGTGGCCGACAACATCTCCATCGCGTCGCTGGACGCCCTGCGCAAGGGTCCCATCATGCTGGACAACAAGAAGATCCTGGATCTGGTGGCCACCAACAAAGAGAAGATGGCCATCAAGGTGCCCAGCCCCAAGACCCAGATCAAGAGCCTGTCCGGCGGCAACCAGCAGAAGGTGCTGATCGCCCGTTGGCTGGCCAACAACCCGGATGTGCTCATCCTGGACGAGCCCACCCGCGGCATCGACGTGGGCGCGAAGTACGAGATCTACTGCATCATTGCCGAGCTGGCCAAGCAGGGCAAGAGCATCATCATGATCTCCTCCGAAATGAGCGAGATCATTGGTATGTCCAACCGTGTCATGGTCATGTGCGACGGCCGCATCACCGGCTTCATCGACGGCAAGGACGCCACCCAGGAAAACATCATGGCTCTGGCCACCCAGTTCGAGACCGCACCCACCGCTGCGGCGAATCAGTAAATAAGGAGGCTGTCTATAGTGGAAGCTACCAAAAAATTGAATGGCAAGGCTGTGACCAAATGGCTCAGCAACAACGCCATTATCGTGATGATGCTGGCCGTGTCCCTGATCGTCGGCATCATGCATCCCAACTTCTTCTCGGGCACGAACATGATCAACCTGTTCAAGAACGTGTCCATCCGCTACATCATCGCGCTGGGCATTTCCGGCTGCCTGATCACCACCGGCAACGACCTGAGCGCCGGCCGTGTGGCTGGCTTCGCCGCCTGCCTGGCCTGCATCTTTGCGCAGACCGAGGGCGCAGCCGGTAAGTTCTACCCCAACATGCACACCCTGTCCACCCCCGTGGTGTTCATTCTGGTCATTGCCATTTGCGCCATCGTGGGTCTGTGCAACGGTCTGGTGGTCAGCTACCTGAAGGTGCAGCCCTTCATCGCTACCTTGGGTATGCAGCAGGTGGTCTACGGTATCTGCCTGGTGTACACCGGCGGTACCCCCATCGGCTCTTTGAACAAAAACTTCACCTCTCTGGCCTCCAACACCATCATCGGTGTGCCTGTGCTGATCTGGATCGCTCTGGTCGTGGCCGGGTGCTTCTGGTTCCTGTACAACAAGACCCGTCACGGCAAGTACATGTACGCCATCGGCGGCAACGAAGCTGCTGCTGAGGTGGCCGGTGTCAACGTCAACGCCACCAAGATCCGCATCTACATCCTGGCTTCCTGCATGTTCGGTCTGGCAGGCTGCCTGCTGGCTGCAAAGTCCGGCGGCGCATCCGTCAACACCGCACAGGGCTATGAGCTGGACGCCATCGCAGCCTGCACCATCGGCGGTGTTTCCACCACCGGCGGCGTCGGCACCGTGCCCGGCGTTCTGGTCGGCGTTCTGGTCTTTGAGCTGATGAAGGTCGCTCTGCAGTTCATGAACGTCAACTCTTCTTACACCTACATCGTCCAGGGCCTTGTCATCATCGTGGCTGTCGCCATTGATATCCGCAAGTATCTGGCAAAGAAGTAAGCCCTCTCTTCTGTGGGCCGTCTGCCTTTTGGGCGGGCGGCCCCTTTTTTTATTCATGTTTGTGTGCTATCATAAAAGAACAACCATCAGGAGGTGCAGTATGGCACAAAAAACCTCCCCCCTGCCGAGCGCGAGGCAGAGAGCTTGCCCGGCGCGAAGCCGTTCTGGCTGCCCGCGAAGCACAGCTGGCACAAGAGCAGGCCGAGCTTGCCGGTCAGCGGGCCGACTTTGAACAAGGCAAAAAGTCCCTGCTTGACAACGGCGACAAGAACTTTGTCAATCCCAAGGAGAAGCTCTACGATCATTTTCCCCTCACCGTCCATCAGATGGACATCATCATCGGGGTGCTGTTTGCGCTCATCGCCCTGTTTCTGATCCTGGGCGTGACCCACACCAGCTTCTTTGGCCTGTTCGGCGGCTGAATCTGTCCGGCTCCTCCGGAAACGGAGGAGCCTTTTTGATGCCCTGCCCAACGCTTCTTCGCTGCATACTTTTGCAAAAGTGATTGCATTTCATCCGCAATATGACTATACTTTATAGCAAGCCAACTTTTTAATGCAACAGCAACAACGTTGGTTTGCATATCGCAGATATGCTGCTACTGTTGCGCTAATTTCCAGCCTTGTGATAATAAGAAGCTGCCGGGTTTGCGGCAGCGGAAAAAGGGGTGTATAAAAGTATGAAACGCAAATGGATCGCGGCACTGCTGGCCGGTTGTATGTTGGCCGCACTGTTGCTCACCGGCTGCTCTGCCGCCGAGACGGTCAAGCGTCTGCGCTTTGGCGTTGCCGGCGAGGGTGGTGTCTACCACAATTTTGGTGAGCAGTTTGCCGCGCTGGAAAACGAGACTTCCAACGGCACCATCGAGCTCCGGACCACCGCCGGTTCGGCCGCCAACCTGCGCCTGCTCACCGGCGAATACCTGCAGCTGGCCATTGCGCAGGCCGACCTTGCACAGGACGCCTGCAACCAGACCGGCATTTTTGCAGAGGAGGAGGACATCTGCGGCTTCGGCGCGGTAGCAGCCCTGTACACCGAGGCCTGTCAGGTCATCGTACGGGCCGACTCGGACATCCAGTCCATCGAGGACCTGCAGGGCAAAACCGTGAGCATCGGCGCGGAGGAATCCGGCTCCGAGCAGAATGCCCTTCAGATCCTGTCTGCCTACGGCCTGAACGACCGCCTGGTGGACACCATCAACCTGAACTATACCGACGCTGCCGACCAGCTCAAGGCCGGTAAGATCGACGCCATCGTCATCACAGTCGGCACCCCCAGCCCGGTGGTCACCGAGCTGGCAGGCGAATGCGGCATCCGCCTGCTGAATGTGGACGGCACCGCGGCGCAGCGCCTGCTGAGCAGCTACAACGCCTACCGTGAGGTCACCATCCCGGCCGGCACTTATCCCGGCCAGGACGCCGACGTGCAGACGGTGGGCGTGAAAGCCGTTCTGCTGGCCAGCAACGCGCTGCCCGCAAAGCAGGTGCAGCAGCTGACACAGCTTCTGTTCTCCAGCCGGGAAGGGCTGGAAGAGCAGCTTGGCCTTGCACTGGACCCGGAGACCGACGCAGTAGAGGGCGTTGGCATCCCCTTCCACGCAGGCGCAGCGGCCTGGTATAAGCAGGCCGGAATTACGGTGGACTGAGTCTGCCGGGAAATCGAGGGAAAGCAATGAAGATCGAATTGGATATGTATCAGACACTGGCCGTTGCCGTGCTGGTGCTGATGCTGGGCAAATTTTTGCGGGAACGGGTACGCCTGCTGGATAAATTCTGCATCCCCGCGCCGGTCATCGGCGGCGTGCTGTTTGCCATTTTCACCTGCATCTGCTATGTGACCGGCGTGGCAGAGTTCGCCTTTGACGACACCCTCAAAGAGGTGTGCATGGTCATGTTCTTCACCTCGGTGGGCTTTCAGGCCAACCTCAAGGTGTTGAAAAGCGGCGGCAGAGCGATGATCGTGTTTCTGGGCGTGGTCATCGTGCTGATCGTCAGCCAGAACTTTGTGGCCGTGGGGCTGGCAAAGCTGCTGGGCGTGGATGCGCTGGTGGGTCTTTGCACCGGTTCCATTTCGATGGTTGGCGGCCACGGTACAGCGGGCGCTTTTGGCCCTGTGCTGGAGGACTTTGGCATCAAGGGGGCCACCACCCTGTGTACGGCAGCGGCCACCTACGGCCTGATCGCCGGCAGCATGATGGGCGGCCCGCTCGGCAAGATGCTCATTGAGCGCCACCACCTGCTGGACACCATCGTGCCCGAGGACGACAGCCTGCTGGTGGAAGAAGAGATCAAGCACGAGCGTCACAGCAGCATGTACCCCGCCGCCAGCTTCCAGCTGATCATCGCCATGGGCATCGGCACGGTGCTGAGCAAGCTGCTCAGCCTGACCGGCATGACCTTTCCCATCTACATCGGTGCCATGATCGCCGCCGCCTGCATCCGCAATCTGGGCGAATACGGCGGCAAGTTCACGGTATATATGGGCGAGATCAACGACATCGGCGGCATCTGCCTGTCGCTCTTCCTTGGCATGGCCATGATCACCCTGAATATCTGGCAGCTGGCCGAACTGGCCCTGCCGCTGGTGGTGCTGCTGGCCGGTCAGACCCTGTTCATGATCCTGTATTCTTTTGCGATCGTGTACAACGTCATGGGCCGCGACTACGACGCGGCCGTCATCGTTCCGGCACCTGCGGCTTCGGCATGGGTGCCACCCCCAACGCCATGGCCAACATGCAGGCCGTGTGCGACAAGTATTCCCCTTCCGTCAAGGCCTATCTGCTCATCCCGCTGGTGGGCAGTCTGTTCGCGGATTTCATCAACAGCCTTGTCATTACGGTATTCATCAACTTTATCTGATCCTGTCTTGAACTTTCGGTGTGCCCCGCACACCGGGAAAGGAGCATCATCATGTCGCTGAAACACCACCTGAAGATGTGGTTCCAACAAAAGATCTGGAGCAAGCCGGACAAGTCTCATTCGGGAGGAAACGGTGGCTCTGCCGGAGGTCCATACCGGCAAGGTACATCACCCCGCAGAAGACACCTCTCATGCCACCGGGGAGCATCCTCACGCCGAGGACCCCATCCATTACGACAACGTGGCCATTCCCGAGGTGCACATCCGCCCCCGTCGGCACCAATAAGCTCCACAGACAAAAAAGCTGCTGCCCTCCCTTTGCGGGAAGGCAGCAGCTTTTTGCTTTGTGTTTGTATGGAACCTTACAGGCAGATGTACTTCAGGATGAACAGCACGGTCAGCACATACATCAGCGGGCTGATCTTCTTTTCCTTGGCCTTGCCAGTGACCACATTGATGATGGTCCAGGAGATCACACCAATGGCAATGCCCTCAGAGATGCTGTATGCAGTGGGCATGGCCAGGATGGTCAGGAAGGCGGGGATGCCCTCGCTGGGGTCGTTGAAGTCGATCTTGACTGCGGAGCCCATCATGTAGAAGCCCACGATGATCAGAGCCGGAGCCGTTGCAAAGCTGGGGATGGTCAGGAACAGCGGGCTGAAGATGGTAGCCAGCAGGAACAGCACACCGGTGGTCATGCTGGTCAGGCCGGTGCGGCCGCCCTCGGTCACACCGGAAGCGCTCTCCACAAAGGTGGTGGTGGTGGAAGTACCCAGCACAGCACCGGCGCAGGTGGCGATGGAGTCTGCCATCAGCGCACCCTTGATGTGCGGCAGCTTGCCGTCCTCGTCCAGCATGTCTGCCTTGGTTGCCACACCGATGAGAGTGCCCAGGGTGTCAAACAGGTCCACGAACAGGAAGGAGAACATGACGGCAAAGAAGTTGAGGATGCCGACGCCGGAGAAATCCGTCTTGAACACCTGACCAAAGGTCTTGCCCAGCGCGGAGAAGTCGAAGCTGACAAAAGCGGTGGGAATGACGGAGTACATGCCTGCATCGGGGTTGGGAACATAGATGCCGGCGATCTCGCAGAGGATGCCCAGCACCCAGGTGATCAGGATGCCGTACAGGATGCCACCCTTGACCTTCTTGACCAGCAGGATGCCGGTGATGGCCACGCCGATGAGGGCCAGGATGGCACCTACGCCCACGCTGTGGAAGGTCTCGCCTTTGAAGTGCTGGTAGGTGACCAGCGTAGAGTCGCTGTTCACGATCAGCTTGGCGTTCTGCAGGCCGACAAAGGCCACGAACAGGCCGATGCCCACGCTGACCGCGCTCTTCAGGGTCATGGGGATGGCGTTGAAGATGCCCTCACGCACATTGGTCAGGGACAGTGCGATGAAGATGATGCCCTCCACAAACACGGCCATCAGGGCCAGCTGCCAGCTGTAGCCCATGGTCAGCACGACCGTGTAGGAGAAGTAGGCGTTCAGGCCCATGCCGGGGCCAGTGCAAACGGATAGTTGGCAAGCAGAGCCATGAGCGCAGTTCCAACAAAGGATGCCAGCGCGGTGGCGATCAGAACAGCCTCCGAGTCCATTCCGGAAGCTGACAGGATGTTGGGGTTGACGGCCAGGATATAGGCCATTGTCATAAAGGTTGTGATTCCAGCCATGATCTCGGTCTTGGCATCGGTGTGGTTTTCTTTCAGATGAAAGATGTTTTCTAACATAATACTAGCAAAGCCCCTTAAGGGGCCACGAATGGGTCTGTCAACTGCATTCCTTTCTCGTGGCAGGCCCCTCAAGGGGCCCTTTTATTTACGCCTTAGTTTCCTTGCTACCCGTAAACGGGTCCACGAACTCCTTAAGGCTCAACTGATCGGCAATCTGGTCCTGTTGCAGTTGATTTTTAATGTACTCTTGGATTTTCTTTTTGTTCTTTCCTACCGTATCCACGAAGTATCCCCTGGCCCAGAAATGCCGATTGCCATACTTATACTTCAGATTTGCATGTCTGTCGAAAATTATGAGACTGCTCTTTCCTTTGAGATATCCCATGACGTAGGAAATGCTGTACTTCGGTGGAAAACTTATCAGCATATGGATATGGTCAGGGCAGGCCTCCGCTTCAATGATTTCAATACCTTTTTGTTCGCACAACTGGCGCAGTATCTGCCCTATATCCTTTTTGATCTGACCGTAAATTACCATTCTCCGATATTTCGGTGCAAACACTACATGGTATTGACATCTCCACGTGGTATGGCTTAAACTATCTACGTCTTTGTTATCTTTCATTTCAAAGATAAACCTCCCTGTTCCTAGAATGTGGTTGGCAAACCCACACTCTATTCTACGGGGAGGTTTCTCTTTGTCTAGGGCTAAAGCCGTTTTTTATTCCACCAGCAGAGCTGGTGGTTGTCCGCCGATGAGCTGCGACAGCAGGATGGTGCAGATCAGGTCAGGCACACCACCAGCGCCACCGGAGCGGTCACCTTGTCGAACAGCAGCATCTTTGCAAAGTTGCACACCGCCAGCGTGCCGCCGCACAGCAGGGCCACGCGGCTCTCGCGCCACAGGATGCGGGGCAGATCGTGGGGCTGGATATCGCCCACCGCCATGCCGCGGATGATGGTGGAGGTGCTCTGGCTGCCCGCGTTGCCGCCTGCATCGGTCAGCATGGGGATGTAAGCCGTCAGCACGGTCACCGCCGCCAGGGCGTCCTCATACCCCCGGATGACCAGACTGGAGAAGGTGGCGCTGATCATCAAAAACAGCAGCCAGGGCGCACGGCTCTTGTACAGGTCCCACATGCTCTGCTTGAAGTAGGGCTTGTCGGACGGGCCGATGGCGTTCATCTTGGCGATATCCTCGCTGGCCTCGTCCTGCAGGATGCTGATGGCATCGTCAATGGTCACGATGCCCACCAGCCGGTTCTCGGCGTCCACCACCGGGATGGCCAGAAAGCCGTATTTCTCGAACAGCTTGGAGACGTCCTCCTGATCCGTGGTGGTGCTCACGCTGACCACATTGGTGTCCATCAGGTCCCGGATGGGTTCTGCGGTGTCCTTTGGCCAGCACCAGCGCCCGCAGCGACACCACGCCCACCAGCCTGCGGCTGTCATCGGTCACATAGCAGTTGTTGATGGTCTCCTTGTCAAAGCCATTCCTGCGGATGGCCTCCATGGCCTGTGCCACGGTCATGTCCGGCCGCAGCTCCATCAGCTCGGTGGTCATCACGCCGCCGGCTGAGTCCTCCGGGTACTTGAGCAGCTCATTGATCATGCGGCGGGTGGCGGGGTCGGCCTGACCCAGAATGCGCTTGACCACGTTGGCCGGCATTTCCTCCACAAGGTCGGTGGCATCGTCCACGAACAGTTCATCCACCACAGCCTTCAGCTCGGTATCGGTCAGGCCGTCGATCAGCTTCTGCTGGGTCGCAGGGGTCAGCTCGGCGAATACATCTGCCGCCAGGTCCTTGGGGCACAGACGGAACAGCACCGGGAGCTTTTCCGCAGGCAGGTCCTCGAACACTGCAGCCAGATCGGGTGCAGGCAGGGTCTCCATCACGTCCCGCAGGCTCTGGTACTTTTTGGCATCATCCAGATTTGCCAGCATGGTCTTGAGGGTATTGATCGAAATTTCAGACATAAAAAAGCTGCCTCCTTTTTTACCAGGCGGCAGCGGACACTTTCATTTCCGGGGAAGGCAAACACACCGTGCGTTCTCACGCACAGCCGGGCCGTTCTCCGGCATGCAAAAAGGCTGCCGTCTGGTTCTTTGATCGGGGATATAAACTGCCGCTGCTTCCAGCAGGTTCCATGACGACCACCTCGTTTTCCTGTTGTAAAAAGACACTTTTGCCTTTTCCGCCCATTACTTTACCACGGCCGGAGCCGTTCGTCAACCCCGCCCCGCAAATTTTACAGCTTCTTTGCAGGGCCGCACGCCTTTGTGCAACTGTACCAACCTCAGCCGTTGTTTTTCGGCAGATTCCACCCCTGTTCCGGAGCCCAAAACCCTCTATGATTATGGTACAGCGTGGCTCTGGGCAGCGGCGGCCCGGAAGCCAAAGCCGCCGCCGACGATGTGGACAAAGACGGCCTGTACAACGCCTTTGTGCACCTCGGCCTGATTTAACACAACCGCTCAACAAGCCAGAATCCCCCTGCCCGTTCCAGCATCTGCCGGGATGTACAGGGGATTCTGCATGAAGGAGAAAAAGTGAAGAAAAAGATTTTGGAGATGGTATCGCACAAAAGGCAGGATACCACTGCCACGGTGATACCCTGCCTTTACTTGCTCCTGTTTACCGTTCTGCGTACTCTCGCCGTAGGACTTCCGTAAACAAAAAACATACCCGAATCCTTTCTCATAGAGAATCGGGTTCGGGTACGAACTGTATGGTGGAGAATTAGGGACTCGAACCCCAGACCCCCTGCGTGTGATGCAGGTGCTCTAACCAGCTGAGCTAATCCTCCATACTCTGTTGTTTTGTTTGGCGCTCCGAATTGGAACGTGATTATTATAGCACGGCCCCGGGCAAATTGCAAGCCCTATTTTCAAAAATTTCAATTTTTTTCCGCGCGGCATTCCGGTTGCGCTCCGGGGCAAAATCGTGTATACTGAAAGCGGAAACGTTCCGCAGGAAAAGAGGTTTTTAAAATGTTGACACTGCGTGGAATTATCACCCTGCTGGTGCTGGCCGTCCTGTTTGCACTGGCCGTTGTGTGGATCTCCAAGAACGGCGGCTGGAAGGGCGAGGGCTGCGGCGGCAACTGTGCGTCCTGCCACAGCCGCTGCGAAAACCCGGAGCACAAAAAGCCGTAACGCTTAAAGCACCCCCGTCTGCTCTGATATATGCCCCCATTCCGGACAACCGGAATGGGGGCATTTTCATGAAATAGAGATGCGAGCGCAAAAGAAATGCATTGAATCACATCGACAAGCAACCGGTCGAAAGAGAAACAACATTCCCACAAAGGCGATGCAGGTGATGACGCAGAAGGCCAGCACATACGCCGAGTGATTCCATTCTCCGAATACACAAAAGCCGCTGGCTTCCTGTTACAGAAACCAGCGGGAGTTGATGCTTTCTTGGTGCTTTTTCAGGCGCTCACGCAGAACCCTGCGTGGATTTCAGGACATCCGCCGGGGCGCTCAGCCCAGGTCCTCGCCGTTGCTCTCGATGACCTTTTTGTACCACCAGCAGCTGTCCTTGCGGTAACGTTTGAAGGTGCCGGTGCCGTCATCGTGGGCGTCCACATAGACAAAGCCATAGCGCTTGCGCAGCTCACCGCTGCCGGCGCTGACCAGGTCGATGCAGGACCACATCGTGTAGCCCATCAGGTCAACACCTTCCTCCACGGCTTCCTTCATGGCAACAATGTGGCGTTTCATGTAGTCCACACGATACGGGTCGTGGATGGTGCCGTCTGCTTCCAGCGTGTCCTGTGCGCCCAGACCGTTTTCAATCACGAGCAGCGGCAGCTGATAGCGGTCGTACAGTTCATGCAGGGCACGCTTGAAGCCCACCGGGTCGATCTGCCAGCCCCATTCGCTGGCATCCAGATAGGGATTTTTGATGCCGCCCATCATGTTGCCCTTTACGGTCGCATCCACTTCATGGGTCGTGATGCAGCTGGAATTGTAGTAAGAGAACACCATGTAGTCCACCTTACCGGCCGCAAGGTCTGCTTTATCTTCCTCGGAGACATTCATCACGACGCCTTCCTTGTCGAAGATCGACTTTGCATAGCCGGGGTAGTAACCGCGCACAAAGACATCCGAGAACAGATAGAATCCCGCCTGCGCCTCCTGCTGCAGCTTCAGGAAGTCGTTGGGATCGCAGGTATACGGATAGGCAAAGAATCCTGCACACATGCAGCCGACTTTGTTGTCCGGGTCGATCTGATGAGCCAGCTGCACCACCTTTGCCGAGGCCACCAGCTGATTGTGGATCTCTTCATAGCCGCGCTGCAGATCGGCCGTTGTCTTGTGGACCATCTTGCACAACATCAGCGGAACGTTGATCTCATTGAAGGTGTTCCAGATGGTGGCCAGACCCTTGTACTCAGTCAGGCAGACCCTTGCAAACTCGACGTATTCGTCGATCAGCTTCCGGTTCGACCAGCTGCCCCAGTCCTCGATGTAAAAAGCCGGCATATCGTACTTGTACAGCGTGACCACCGGCTCGATGCCATATTTCCGGCACTCTTTGAGCACATCGCGGTAGAACTCCACGCCTTTCTGGTTCACGCCCTTTTCCACACCGTAGGGGTAAATGCGTGCCCAGGAGATCGAGAGATTCAGCGCCCTGAAGCCCATCTCACCCAGCAGGGCGATGTCCTCCTTGTAGTGATGGTAGAAATCCGTTGCCTTGTGGTTGGGGTAAAAACGCCATCCTTCAGGATGTACTTTGCCCTTTGGGCAGCATGCCGCTCATCACCGGAACCTTGCCCTCGGTGCCGTCCGGCATCCGATAGCAGGCCACACGCATGCTGTTCTTATCTGCCCCCAGAAGATAGTCTGCCTCCGTGGGAGACTTGCCGTCCTCATCCCAGGCACCTTCGATCTGCGCAGCGCTGCTGTCGGTGTTTTTATCTTCTGCGGCAGAAAAAAACTCCCCCTGATTTCCGAAACGGGAAATCAGGGGGAGTTGATGCTTTATTTGTGCTTTTTCAAGCGCTCACACAAAACCTTGCGAAGATTTTTATGCAGCAGCCCCTTCGGCTTACTTCATGGGGACAGAGAATATCCGGGGCAGCGCTTCACAAGCGCAGCCTTTAGTGCAGTTCGGGCCAGTAGTCCTTATTGGCAACGATCAGGTCATCCAGAATCTCCTTGGCTACCTTGGCGCTGGGCACGGTCTTGCTCAGGGTCAATGCCTGCCACATCTTCTGGTAGCTGTGCTCGCAGTAGGCCTCGACCACCAGCTTTTCCACGGCGACCTGCTGGTTCATCATGCCCAGCTGGAAGGTCGGGATCTCACCCTGACACAGAGGCTCCGGACCATCGTTGCCCACCAGACAGGGCACCTCCACCATGGCATGGGGATCAAAGTTGCTGATAGCACCCTTGTTCTCCACAATGCAGAGCATCCGCTCGTGGGTGTTGTAGGCGATAGCGCGGGCCAGATCCACGATAAAGCTTGCATGGTTGTCGATGCTGAACTCGTCACCGTGGAACTCCCCGGAGGCAGTAATGGCACGGGCAGCACCAAACACGGTCTTTTCACGGCCGTCGATGACCTCGTTGGCACGGGTGTAGTTGGGATCGCTGTGCTCCACCACATAGTCCGGGAACAGATAGTACTTCAGGTAGGTGTTGGGCAGGCAATCCGGGGTAACAGCCTGCAGGTCTGCCGCCTTGCGGTGGGTCTCCTGCCAGCTGGCATCCATGTGCTGGGTCTCAATGGCCTTCTGGGTCAGATAGCCGTTTTTGCTGACATAGTCAATGAGCTGGGGGTGTAGTCGGTGCCGTCCTTGTCCTTCACGCTGGTCCACCAGCCAAAGTGGTTCAGGCCGTAGTACTTCACGTCCAGGTCCTTGGGGGTCTTGCCCACGATGTAGCTCATGCGGCGCAGGGTGCCCACCGGCATATCGCAGATGTTGATGATCTTGGAGTTGGGCCGCAGCACACGGCAGGCCTCTGCCACGATGGAGGCAGGGTTGGAGTAGTTGAGCATCCAGCAGTTGGGGCTGTACTTTTCCATGTAGTCGATCAGCTGCATGATGTCGGGAATGCTGCGCATGCCATAGGCCATGCCGCCGGGGCCGCAGGTCTCCTGACCCACTACGCCGTGGCGCAGGGGGATCTTTTCGTCCTGCTCACGCATGGGATAGCCGCCGCTGCGGATGTGTGCCATGCAGAAATCCACATCGGTAAAGGCCTCTTCGGGATCGGTGGTATAGCTGAAGGCCACATCCGGAGCAACTTTCTTCATGGCCAGCGCCACAGCATCGGCAATGACCTTCTGACGCTCGGGGTTATTGTCGTACAGCTTCAAGCTGCGGATCGGGAACCGATCCAGACTGTGCATCAGCATCATAACGATACCCGGCGTATAGGTACTGCCGCCGCCGGCGATCACAATAGAAAACTTTTTCATGGAATATTACCCTCCCTCTTACTGGATGTTTTGATATGGGTGTTGGAATGCAAGATTTTATTCTTCGCCGCTGAGGCCCAGCTCAGCGTCCACTGCCTTGCGGACAGCGTTGACCTTCAGGCCGTAGACCACCTGGACATTTTTGCCCTTGTGGATCACGGCAGAAGCACCGGTCTGGTTTTTCAGCACATCGTCCTGGACCTTGTCGGGATCTGCCAGCTCGGTACGCAGACGGGTGTAGCAGTTGGTGACCTTCAGGATGTTGTCCTTGCCGCCCAGAGCCTCCACGATGACAGCAGCGTCCACGGTGTTGTCTGCAGCAGGGGCAGCAGCGGTGCCGTTCTCAGCAGCCACCTTGGCATTGTACTCGGACTTGGAGTGGAGCTTCATCTCCATGCCCTCTGCCTCACGGCCCAGGGTGTGGAGGTTCATCTTGACGATCAGCACGCGGAAGATCACATAGTACAGGAAGAAGTACAGCACGCCCACAGCGATGTAGACAGGCCAACGGGTCTTGGCAATGCCCAGAGGCAGGTTGTACAGCAGGAAGTCGATGAAGCCGTTGGGGCCGATGGCACGGCAGCCCAGCAGGTTCAGCACCACAAAGCTGGAACCAGCCAGAACGGCATGGACCACAAACAGGATGGGAGCCACGAACAGGAAGCTGAACTCGATGGGCTCGGTAACGCCGGCAATAAAGGAGGTGACCGCAGCGGTGATCAGCACAGGCTTGATCTTTTCGCGGTTCTCAGGACGTGCAGTCTGGTACATAGCCAGGCAGGCACCGATCAGACCAAACATCTTGGAGATGCCGCGGCATCCCAGATGACGGACTGGCTCAGCACAGCAACGGAGGGATCTGCGATCTCGGCGTAGTAGATGTTGCGGGCACCCTCCAGCACCTGACCGCCCACAGTGGCAGTGCCGCCCAGAGAGGTGTACAGGAACGGGGTGTAGACCAGATGGTGCAGACCGGTAGGGATCAGCAGACGCTCCAGCGTGCCGTAGATGAACAGGCCAAAGTTGCCTGCGCTGCGGATAAAGCCGCCCAGCGCATTGATGCCAGCCTGTGCATACGGCCACACAAAGGTGAACAGCACAGCCATGACCACCATGACGGGGATCAGCACGATGAACACAAAACGGGTGCCGCCGTAGATCTGGAAGGCGTTGTTGAACTCAGTCTCGCAGAAGCGGTTGTGGATGTAAGCCACCACGATGCCCAGCAGCAGGCCGATGAACACGCCCATGTCCAGCACCTGGACACCCAGGACCATGGCCTGGCCGGTGCCGGAAAGGCTGCCCTCCACCAGCATACCACGCATATTCATAAACTTGTTCATGGCGTTGAGGAACACCAGGAAGGCCAGCAGAGAGATAAAGCCTGCCTCAGACTTTTTCTTGTTGGCCAGGCCCACGCTGAGGCCCACGCAGAAGATAACGCCCAGATTGCCCAGGATGGCGTTGAGCGAACCGGACAGCAGCGTGCCGAAGCCGATGGTGACCGGGTTGTTCAGGAACGGCAGCACTGCCTGCAGCCGGACGTTGGTGAACAGGTTGCCCACAGCGATGAGAATACCGGCAATGGGCAGGATCAGAACGGGGATGAACATTGCTTTGGAGAACCGCTGCAATGCATCCATTACCTTATCCTTCATGGGTTGACTCCTTTTCATTTACAATTCCAAAAACCATTCTCCTGGGATGCGTCCATCCCTGGGACCCGGCCGGGTCTGTGATGCTACTATCTCACAAACCAACGCAAGTGTAAACATTTTTTGAACAAATGAAAACGCGTTACCCAAAACAGTAACGCGTTTCTATTACTTTTGTTTAAGAACCCATGATTTTTTTTGCGAAGTGCACAGACATTCTTACTTGATGCCGTTTTCCATGCACAGGCGGCGGTACTCGTAGGTAATCAGCTCGATGAGCATCATCACCTGCGGAAAAAAGGTGTTGGGCATGGTGTTCTGGTCGTCCAGCTTCCACTGGTTCTCCACCCGGAACCATAGGTCGGCGTACCGGCCCACGCTGTTCTCCTGCTCTCCGGTAATGGCCACGGTAAACACCCCGTTTTCCCGGGCTGTGCGGATCTTGTCCCGGACCATGGTGGTCTCGCCGGATTTGGAGATGCCAAAAACAGCCCCATCCGGTCCAGGGTGTTTTCAAAAATGCCCACCGAGTCGCCGCCGGTGGCACTGAAGCACAGGATGCCCATGTTCACCAGCTTCTGGGTCAGGTAGGTGGCCACCGTGCCGGAAAATCCGGTACCATAGACAAAGGTCATCTTGTCCCGCTGCTCCAGCAGCTTTTCCGCACAGACCTTCAGCTGGGTGTAGGTGTTGTAGTTCAGCAGAGACTGGGTGCTGAAGCCGTTGAGGAAATCTTCCTCCTCCTGCATGGTCTGATGCGGTGTCTCGGTAAAGGAGCGCAGCTTGTAGCACATATCCACAAAGCCACTGTAATTCATCTTGCGCGCCAGCCGCATAATGGTGGAGGTGGAGGTATAGTTCGCCCGCGCCACCCCTCGCACGCCCTCTGTCTGCACCGTATCCAGGTGGTCCAGGATATATTCCAGCACGGTGCGCTCCGTGTCGGTCAGATTTTTTCCCTGCGTGATTTTTTCGATGTTCAAAAAAGCACCCCTGTGCCGGTTTATCCTGCATCGTTCGCCAGCTCTTTTTCTGCGGTCTTAATGGTATCGTACCGCTTATTCATGTAGACGTCAAGAACAGATTTCAGGACGATAGGATCGTTGCCAACAAGGCTTACTGGCCGGAGTTGCACTGATAAGCCCTTTGTCGGCGGCAGATACCACCTGACCTACAGGACAGTATGAAGAAGTACAATCTCTCCGAGATCATGCACAAGGCGTGGAAGTTGTACCGCAAGGGCACAGCGGCCTTTGCCGAGGCCCTGCACCGGGCATGGAACAGCGCAAAGGCTCTTTTTCCAAGTGGTTCTCATCCATTCCAGCAAGGGCGACGGCCAGACCTACCGCGCGTCATTCTTTGCGGCATCCCAAGTGAAGCCCCTACCACATTTTCAACTGGCGCAAACTGAAGCACGGAACGCCGGTCTTTGGCTATCTGTGATGCTTCTGGGAAGCAGCTCTGTGTTAAACACAATTCATCTCATACATGAGCAAACAAATAAGGCTCACCGCCAAAATTGACGGTGAGCCTTATTTTATACTTTATTTGTGCTTTTTCAAGCGCTCACGCAATCACTTGCGGGGATTCTTGATAGCAGCCTGCGCAGCGGCGAGGCGGGCAATGGGCACACGGAAGGGAGAGCAGCTGACGTAGTCCAGACCAACATTGTGGCAGAACTCAACGCTCGTGGGGTCGCCGCCGTGCTCGCCGCAGATGCCCAGGCCCAGGTCGGGGCGGGTCTCACGGCCGTCATGTGCAGCCATCTTGATCAGCTTGCCGACACCGATCTGATCCAGGTGCTGGAACGGATCGCTCTCGTAGATCTTCTTCTCGTAGTATGCGCCCAGGAACTTGGCAGCGTCGTCACGGCTGAAGCCAAAGGTCATCTGAGTCAGGTCGTTGGTGCCGAAGCTGAAGAACTCAGCTTCCTTCGCGATATCACCAGCGGTCAGAGCGGCACGCGGGATCTCAATCATGGTACCGACCTGGTACTTCATATCGACGCCTGCAGCAGCGATTAGCTCATCAGCAACCTTGACAACAACGTCCTTGACGAACTTCAGCTCCTTGACCTCGCCAACCAGCGGGATCATGATGTGCGGGGTGATCATGTAGCCGGTCTCAGCGGAGACGTTCAGGGCAGCCTTGATCACAGCGCGGGTCTGCATAGCAGCGATCTCCGGATAGGTAACAGCCAGACGGCAGCCACGGTGGCCCATCATCGGGTTGAACTCATGCAGAGAAGCAACCACATTCTTCAGGTCCTCGAAGGTCATGCCCATGTCGGCAGCCAGCTCCTTGATGTCCTCGTCCTTGGTGGGCAGGAACTCGTGCAGCGGCGGATCCAGGTAACGGATGGTCATCGGGCGCTCACCCATGATGCGGTACATCGCCTCGAAGTCACCCTGCTGGAACGGCTCGACCTTGGCCAGAGCAGCCTCGCGCTCTTCCACGGTACGTGCGCAGATCATCTCACGGACAGCCTTGATGCGGTCCTCAGCGAAGAACATATGCTCGGTACGGCAGAGGCCGATGCCCTCGGCGCCGAGGTCGACCGCCTGCTGCGCGTCGCGCGGGTTATCGGCGTTGGTCATGACCAGCAGCTGACGAGCTGCGTCTGCCCAACCCATGAACCGGTTGAAGTTCTTGTTGCCGGTAGCGGCCACAGTAGCGACCTGCTCGCCGTAGATGTTGCCGGTAGAACCGTCGATGGAGATCCAGTCGCCCTCAACGAACTTGTGGCCGTTGATTTCGAAGGTCTTTGCCTCTTCGTCGATCTTCACGTCATTGTCATTGCCGCAGCCGGAGACGCAGCACGTGCCCATGCCGCGGGCGACGACGGCCGCGTGGCTGGTCATGCCGCCGCGCACGGTCAGGATGCCCTGCGAGACCTGCATGCCCACGATGTCCTCGGGGCTGGTCTCAAGACGGACCAGAACGACCTTCTTCATCTTGCCGGACTTGACCATCTCCTCTGCCTCTTCAGCAGTAAAGACGATCTGGCCGCAAGCGGAACCGGGAGAAGCTGCCAAGCCCCTTGCCAACGACCTCTGCAGCCTTCAGGGCAGCAGCGTCGAACTGTGGGTGCAGCAGCGTATCGAGCTGCTTGGGCTCAACGCGCAGCACGGCCTCACGCTCGGTGATCATGCCCTCGTCGACGAGGTCGCACGCGATCTGCAGAGCAGCCTGCGCGGTTCTCTTACCGTTACGTGTCTGCAGGAAGTATAACTTGCCTTCCTGAATGGTGAACTCCATATCCTGCATGTCGCGGAAGTAGTTTTCCAGACGGGTTGCGATCTCAACGAACTGATCGTACACCTCAGGCATCTGATCCTTCAGGTGGCTGATGGGAGAAGGAGTGCGCACGCCGGCCACAACGTCCTCGCCCTGTGCATTGATCAGGTACTCGCCCATCAGCTTCTTAGCGCCGGTGGCGGGGTCACGGGTGAATGCAACGCCGGTGCCGGAACGGTCGCCGGAGTTGCCGAATGCCATCTGCTGCACGTTGACAGCGGTGCCCCACTCGTAGGGGATCTCGTTCATCTTACGGTAGACGTTGGCACGGGGTTGTCCCAGCTGCGGAACACAGCCTTGACAGCCTCGATCAGCTGATCACGGGGATCCTGGGGGAAGGGACGGCCTTCGTTCTCCTCGTAGATCTTCTTGAAGGTGCCCACCAGTTCCTTCAGGTCGTCAGCAGTCCGGTCCACGTCGTTCTTGACGCCCTTGGCTTCCTTCATCTTGTCGATCTCGACCTCGAACAGGCTCTTGGGGACCATCATAACGACGTCGGCGAACATCTGGACGAAACGGCGGTAGCAGTCGTAAGCAAAACGGGCATTGCCGGTCTTCTTGGCCAGGCCCTCGACGGACGCGTCGTTCAGGCCGAGGTTGAGGATGGTGTCCATCATACCGGGCATGGACTGGCGCGCACCGGAGCGCACGGACACGAGCAGGGGGTTTTCGACGTCGCCGAGCTTCTTGCCGGTGATCTCCTCAAGACCCTTGACGTGTGCAAAGATGTCAGCGGTGATCTCGTCATTGATCTGGCGGCCGTCCGCGTAATACTGCGTGCAGGCCTCGGTCGTGATGGTAAAGCCCTGCGGCACCGGCATGCCGGCCGCAGTCATCTCAGCCAGACCAGCGCCCTTGCCGCCCAGAATGTTCTTCATGGTGACCTTGTCGCCGCCAAAGGCATCGTTGCCTTCGCTGAAGTAGTACAGATACTTTTTGCTCATGCGTTGTTTACCTCCCATAGTTGGCCGCTGCATTCCATACACCGCGGCCTCATCGCTTGCCATTTTTCTTTCAACCGATGAACATTGTTTCGTGGATGCTAAACTATTATACCAAAAATCCAAGGGTTGCCACCATGCAAAATCCCGAATTTGTTTGGTGTTTTTTATGCAAATCACTTGAATTTTACCAAGTTTTCCGGTAATATAAAATGGGAGAAAGTTCGAGAGGTTTTTCTTTTTCTGACGCGATTTCTTCGTCTGTTGGATACAACTTTCCATCCCTGAAACTTCAAACATTCTTTTTGTCGGTACAAAGCTCCTGCTGCATCCGCATCCGGGTGCACCGGGCCGCATCGTCTCACGGGAGCCGTACCGGAAGGGAGCTCCTGAACCATGGAAAATTGTGTTTCTTCCGCTGCACTGGATGCAGCGCGTACCCGTCTGGACGCCGCCGAGGCCGCCCGTGAAACGATCCTGCTGCAGCACATCGCCAACGGCGTGATCATCGACAGCCGCACCGTGCAGATCGCACCCGACGTGCAGATCGCACCGGGGGCCGTCATCCTGGCCGGCACCATCCTGCGGGGCCATACCATCATTGGGGCAGGCTGCATCATCGGCCCCAACACCCTCATCGAGGACAGCATCGTGGACGAGGGCACCACCGTCAACGCCAGCCAGGTCTACAGCAGCCACCTCGGCCCCCACAACAATATCGGTCCCTTCACCCATGTGCGGGTGAACACGGTCACCGATTACGGTGTGCATCTGGGTGCCTATGTGGAGACCAAGAATTCCAACTTTGCCCGCGGCAACACGGTGAGCCACCTGACCTACATCGGCGATTCCGACGTGGGCGACGGCTGCAACTTCGGCTGCGGCACCGTCACCAGCAACTACGACGGCAAGGACAAGTTCCGCACCCAGATCGGGGACTACTGTTTCATCGGCTGCAACACCAACCTGATCGCCCCCGTGAAGGTAGGGGACGGTGCCTACACCGCCGCCGGCAGCACCATCACTCAGGATGTGCCCGCACAGGCGCTGGGCATCGCCCGGGAGCGCCAGACCAATCTGGAAGGCTGGGCTGAACCAAAGATGGAAGCCTACATCGCCAAGAAGCAGAAGCTGGAAGCCGACCAAAATAAGTGATAATTTGATTTTCTTCTGGGAGGGCAACTCGTATGAAGTCTGAGACGTTCCGTAAGCAGGCCCTGAGCCTGATCGTCTTTTTTCGTGGCCATTGCGGCGGTGTTCGCGCTCACCCGCCTGCGCAGCGACCCCGCCGGGAAGCAGGCGCAGACCATCCTGACCCTGCTGCTTTCCAGCTCCGATGCCGTGGAACCGGCGGCGGACGATTCCTACACCGCCAGCGAGCCGGGCCTTGTGCAGGTGGATGACGGCGGCTTTGCGGCTTTCTATCAGGCACAGTTCGGGGATTGCATGACGCAACAGTGTCTGGAAAGCCCTTGCGAACCGTCTGCCCACCCGCATTGCCTCGCTTTCCGGCCAGCCCGCGGGGCTCACCCTGCAAAAGCGCCCGGTGCCGACCACTGCTATGATTTTTCCGCAGACCTGCAGGCCGCCGACGGAACCACCACGGCCAGCGTCACCGGCACCATCACCATGGTAAAGAGGATGGCGCGTGGAAGGCCTCTGACCTCACGCTGAACCTGAAATAAGCATTTTCTGCCTCCGGCCCCTGTATGGTCGGGGGCATTTTCGGTTCTTTCACCCGGAATCCGTTTCTTTTTTCGCGCGCGTATGTTATACTGAATAGCTGTATCCCATTCTATTTTTCAGAGAAAAGGTTAAACAAACAACATGAACACAAACGACATCTGGCTGATCGTTGGTCTGGGGAACCCCGAGGCCAAATACGATGGCTCCCGGCACAACGCCGGTTTTGCCGCCCTGGACTACCTGGCAGGCAAGTGGGGCATCTCCGTCAACAAAACCAAGTTCCAGGGCCTGTGGGGCCAGGGCGAGGTAGAGGGCCACAAGGTGGTGCTGCTCAAGCCCCTGACCTACATGAACCTTTCCGGCGATTCCATCGCGCCGCTGGCGGGCTTTTTCAAGATCCCGGCCGACCATGTCATCGTCCTGTGCGACGACATCACCCAGAACCCCGGCAAGCTGCGCATCCGGCCTTCCGGCTCTGCAGGGGGCCACAACGGCCTAAAGAGCATCATCGCCCGGCTGGGCGGCGACGGCTTTCCCCGCATCCGCATCGGTGTGGGAGCCAAGCCCCGCCCGGACTACGACCTGGCGGATTGGGTGCTGGGCAAATTTCCGGCCGAGGACGCCAAGGCTCTGGCGGACCGCTGCCCGGACATCGAAGCTGCCGCCAAGCTCATCATGGACGGCAAGCTGGGGCTGGCACAGAGCAAGTACAACGGGTAAAAGCAGCGGACCCTCTCAGTCGCCTGACGGCGACAGCTCCCCGAGGGGGGGGAGCTTTCCGCATCACCCCATAAACTTTCCCTTGAACGATAAACAAAATCTCTTTGTCAAAAGCTCCCCTTTCGGGGGAGCTGGTATCGCGCCAGCGATGACTGAGAGGGTTTTGAGAAAGGAGGTCCCCCCATGTACGAAGCCCTGTTGAAAGCGACCCAGGAATACCAGAAGATCGCGGCCAGCTTTGCAAAGCCCGGCCCGGCAGCGCTGTTCGGTCTGCCCCCGGCAGTCCGGGCCCTGCTGTATGCCGCTTTGCAGAAGGACCTGGGCCGGGTGCTCTGCATCGACCCCGGGCGAAGCCGAGGCCACCCACTTTGCGGATGACCTCAAGGCGCTGGGCCTTGCCGCGGCGGTGTTCCCGCCCCGGGACTTCATGCTGCGCCCGGTGGAGGGTGCCGGGCGCGAATACGAGTATCGCCGCCTTTCGGTGCTGGGTGCATTGGCGGGCGGGCGGCTGCAGGCCGTGTGCGTCCCTGCCGAAGCCCTGTTGCAGTACACGGTGCCCCGCGATGAATTCCTGAAAAACACCCTCACTCTCAAGCCCGGCATGGTGTACAACCGCGAAGCGCTGGTGGCCCGGCTGTTTGCCGCCGGGTATGTGCGCCGCAGTCAGGTGGACGGCCCCGGCCAGTTCAGCGTGCGCGGCGATATCGTGGACATCTATGCCCCGGATATGCGCCAGCCTGCCCGTGTGGAATACTGGGACGATGAGATCGACTCCATGGCCTCCTTTGACCTGCTGACCCAGCGACGGGACGGCGCACTGGAAAAGATCTACCTTTCCCCTGCCCGCGAAGTGCTGTTCGGCAGCACCGAAGAGACTGCCGGGGCCCTGCGTGCCGCTGTGAAAAGGCCCGCGGCAAACACCGCACCGCGCTGGAAAAGGCCACCGAGGCCGACCTATCCCAGCTGGACTCCGGC
>VOFB01002775.1_pt1 | contig 33165 bp, 47 predicted proteins | sample 5384141 | NCBI WGS metagenome assembly VOFB01 (sample SAMN12384721, study PRJNA508395) | human gut metagenome | isolation source: healthy gut A | host: Homo sapiens | reverse complement strand
GTAACTTCATCTTCATAGCTTTGTAAGTATCTCATATTCCTTTGGAATATAAATCATAATAACATCTAACTGACTATTACGTCCTAGTTCTTCAATCCTTTTTATTTATTTGTTTTCCAAATGCAATGAGCTGCTTTGTATATATCATGTTCTTTAAGTTCCACATCATCCAACGCTAACCACTCACTTCTTGCCGGAATGTCAAGCCCTCACACCGAAAACACTGTGGAATCCCGGATAATTAATTACATAATCCGTATTATATCTTGTCGTATGTGGCTTATGTAATCCATCTAAAAAGCTTTCAAATTTTTCCCTGCCCACTGGCTGGACATATTATTCCCTAATTTGATTGTTGGTGCGCCTTATTATTCATTTCATAATGTAGGCATATGATTCACCAGACCTCTCGTGGATGAAAATCGCTGCATTGATCATATCTCGAGATTGTAAAACTTTTAATTCAGCATCCAATAAATCTCTTTATATCTGTATTCGTTTTCACTTGTGGCATCAACAAATTTATGGGCGGAATGCATACCAACCAACATACTTTTTATTTACAATTTTAAATTCAAAACCAAGTCTCTGAAGTCAAACGGATACATAACATATGATTTGGCATTTTCACGGAAAATAATTTTCTCCATTTTTCTAAATACCCATAATAGTCTTATTTGCCTGCCTCTGACCAAATATTTTCAATAAATTTTTTGAAAATCTAAATGCTCTTCCTTACTCACATCTTTTTTATTTTTCATAAAAATATGCTGGTATAAACAAGATAATTGTACTTTCCATCCGAAAAAAGCGAAATTGTATTCCCTCTGTATGCAATAATCTTCTTTCCATCAACCATCTGGCTGAATTTTCACTTTTCCTCCATATCTTATTTTTATTATATTCACATCCACTATATTTTCTATAATAGTAACCAATGGCTCTAAGCAACATTTCTCTAAATGTTTTATTATTCAAAAAATACATCTTTAAGAATAGGCGCACTTTCTATCTTCCCTTCTAACTGTTCGAACACATACTCCTAATTGAGTTTATATTCCCCAGGCATATACCATATCATTGTGAGGCACAGCGATAATATTATACTGCTGCAAATTCTTGCAATAATCCCAAAGGTTTCTCCCCATCCTTATAAATAATTTTAAATTGATAACACTGATTAGAAAATTTTATAGGAAAAAGTTTGTATCCATACATTTATTTATATCATCTGCAAACGGTTGAAACGCAGTTGTCTCACACTCTACTCCTACACCAAGGTTTTTCTTAATTTCTCTATCCTTCTTTGTAAATCCTCATTTTCAAAAACATATGTGCAATATTCAGCATCGTTTTGTCAAATCCATCTGTTGGAACATAAAAAGCATTTCTTCCAGACTGATTAATTTTTTTCAAGAAATCGTTGCACTTTAGGCGGAATGTCCCTTCCATACCCACACCAATATATTCTCCCCAGCACCTTTTTCCATGTAAGCTCTTTCTAGAGCGTCCATTACGGAATTATCTCTTCCACTATACCCCAGTACGATAAAATTTCTCTTTTTTCAATCTCATGTGTCAAGGCTCTAACTAAAACCTCACTTTGATTGTCCAATTCCGTTTCCGTATTTTTTAACGGACCATATTTATAATCTCCATGTAGAGCTATGCATAATAACTTTATCTGTATCATTACGGAAAATTCTATCTTGCGATTCCAATGTCACCTCGATAGGCACAAGTCCATACGAATGAGCTGTTTTCAGCATCAAACCATCAAAAATTCGTTGTCCAAACACTCTTCACAATTTCATTCTCAGCAAGCAAAGCAATAATATGATATCCTAAACTTGACTTTTTCCTTCTATCAGGTGTTGAAAATATTTCCTTCTATCATCGGCTATTTTATACGCTGCCTCAATATATTTTTGAATATTCTTCTTCTGAGTTTAGCTGTGGATATATACCCTGATTATCTAACCAGTTCTGAATTGATCGCTTTACCGGCTCAGACTTTTATGTTATTATGTTTCTGCCAGAACTGGATTTTTGAAATAAATATATCTCTGCTTCCATTCCCAGATACACTCTCCCTGCCGATGGTACTCCTGATTCAACAGATGCCCCGGCTCCTAAAAAACATAGAAAACTTTGTATCCATATTCTGTTTAATAGATCTAACAAATTCGTCAAATTCCAATACATAATCCATGTTCTGTACCTCTACACTATCTAATCCATCGCCTTTTAGTAACCATTCTGCCGACTTAAAATTTATAAAACTTTCCAATAGCCATCTCGTTTGCCATTCACACGAACTATCTTGCCCTCTTTAACCAATTTTTTTATGGTTCGTTGAATGGTACTTACAGATATTCCTACTTGTTCAGCTAATTTTTCTGTTTAATTCTTTGGTGAAGACAATATTGCTTTTATTACTTTTATTTCCATTTCTGTTCTTCCTGAATCCAAAACTTCATTCAAAACTTCATCCAAAACTTCATTTTTTTCATTCAAAACTTCATCGGTGAAATTAAGGTTTTTCAATATAACTCTGAATTCAGTTGCATTTGAATAAAAAGCCGGCTTTTTGTCTTCTGTATAATTTGGTTCCACTTCATATGCCTGCATGATCTTTTTTTAAAACCACTACCCCCTTCGTTCCATATAATCAAGCCGACTAAAAATATCTGCAACTACTGGATTTCTACGCTTTGAAGGAACATTGTCAATATTCTATCCTGAATAAGTGTCCCATCATACATCCCGCCGGGTGAATATATTTCCAAACGGTCATCAAAAATATCAATATGAACTTCGCTTCCCATATCTAAATAATCACGATGCACTAATCCATTAACCAAGCCTTCAAAAATGCTTCTCTGGATACTCCGGATATTCTACTCGTCTATCAGATTCTTTTTTTCCACATTTTCTTCGAATTTCTTCGCGCAAAGTTCATGCCTTCTTCCAAGAGTAATATAAGGCTTCCTGTATACTCTTCATCATCCAATGCTTCAATAACTCCTGATGCTTTATCAATACCATTCCATCTGGTACAAAATAGTCTTGAGCAATAAATCGGAGATTCATCAGCAAGCAAAGCACCAGCATTTGTTAATATACCATTCTTGTCAACAATACCAAACGATTCAAAATCTTTCATTTCCATACTTTTCTTCGTTTTTTTATAATATGCTGCCTTTAACTTGGAAAAGGAATAATCATCAAAACTATAATCCGTAACGAGACTGTCATATGTCCTATTTTTTCCTCTCAAAACCAGTCTCTTCAGATCTGTAGCAGTAGCCATTACACTCTCATTGCCGATTCTGACATAGGCAGTATAATTTCCTTCACCTACATAATAGTAAGGTGTCTCTTCTCCTCGATACACTTCCAAAGTTACGATTTCCTTGCCATCTACAAGATGCGCTTTTAACAAAACTTCTGGAATTGGATCCATTTTTGTCTTTATCTGCTCACTAATAACTTCCATAGCTTTCTTTGCATCGTCAACTCCCACCACAGAATCATTATCGGCAATGCCAAAAATTAGCACACCACCAACGCCATTAGCAAAAAGCACTTACACTTTTCAGCCAACTTTTCGGCTTTTTTATCTCCAGCATCGCTTTTTTGTCATATTCGGTTGACCGAAGACACCCAGCTCTTTTCGGCTTGCCGACTGCTAAATTGTGTGATATATGGCATCAGGTTGTTCGGGATACCATTTGGATTCTCACCGATGGTTCCGCTCTTATGAGCACCGATCGGGTTGAAGTAACGAAGAAGAACTACGTTCCACTCCGGGTCTGCCTTCTGATGTCTGTAGGATCTGTTCCAGCATGGGCATTCTGTAATTCCAATAACGGTACGAAGCTGCCGATAAATCCGGCGCCGCCTGTAACTAAAATTGCCATGTTTCGTTTCCTCCATTCTTTTGCTGACTTTTCTTATTGTTTTACCACAGAACTCCTGTGATCGAGGGCAAACTGCGGGGTAGCTGAAAGCGGCGAATCCGCGATGACCGGAACCAGCCCGGACGCAACCCTTCCAGGCAGGCGATCGCCTCGATTTCGACGTCCGCCGCATGGACGTACAAATCGCTCATCGCCATCAGTTCGCACAGTCGCTCCGTATCAAAAATCCCATGATCGGAGGATAGCGGCGACCTTCCCTGCCAGCGCAGGCGCGCTCCTTCGGTCCCTGTCCCGCCAAAATCCAGCTGAATCCTGTGGGAATGTGCAGATCGTTTTACCGCTTCTATTAAAACATCCTGCCGTTTTCTTCTGAATAACGTCCAATCATCAAAATGACAATTTATGCGCCAGCCTTTTGCGCATGCCGAGTTTGTGTCAAGTGCGCGCAGACACAAATCTCGTGATGAAAAATTTATTTTCAATCGTACGATATTGTCCTGATCCGTAAAAGCCTGGTTTCTGCCCCATTTTGCGTCACAACGACAGACGCAGTACGCCTGCCCAGTGTCGTCGCCAGCGGTCTCCCCTGCATAATGAAAAAGCAGCAGCACTACAGCAACACTGATCACTGTCGATCATAATGCCATGTCCTTTTCACTTTGGTTCTTCTTCTGATTCATAGAATTCCTCCGTCTCCGCCGCATATCCGGCGTGTTTTTGATCCGCCTCGAAGAACAATTACAGATATTGTATCAATTGCTTAGCATAAAAGCGCAAACATTAGAATGCGCTTCGTGGCTCCCTGCGGACAGATTCTCACGCGAGCATGGAATCTGTCCAAGGGAACCACGAAACTGTAAAAAAAGGAATGTGCCGCTTGGCACATTCTCGCTTTCAGCGCGGTTGCCTCGGCAACCATCTACCCCCTGCGCCAGTGCGCATCCGCGTAGAAGCGTTTTTATCGTATGGAAACAAAGTTTCCTATGCAATAAAAAGCGCCCTTCTGCCTGAAGAGGGGAGGGGTGGCAGAAGGGAGCTCTAAAGGGGGGGTATAGTATATAAAAAAGAGGAATTGCAGCAATAACATTAAGCTTTATCGATTAGCTTTTTCGCTCGCCTTTCGATGATTCCATTTATCTTTTTCTGAGATTTGTCAACATGCCCCCAAACCCGCATAAAATCAAGGGGTTTTGTCACTTTCAATTTGCTTTCGCTTCTTTTTATCCGATTTTATAAAAAATATCCATGAATTGTGAACACTTTTTTCTATAAAGGGATCGTTCTCACATTCTTTTTGCACAAAAACTTTTTTCTATTTTCCCAAAAACTTTGTAATAATTTTATTTTTGAGATGCCAGAGTCAAAGTTCTAAGCCTCCATGGGCTCATGGATGGGATTCTCGCGCCGAGGCGCGGTTGCTGCAACCATCTTCCCCTCACTCCGGTGTGATACGAATACCACGCTGGCTCACGGATGGATTCTCCCATCCGCACCCGTAAATCCTGCTTTGCCTCGTTATAAAAAACCAGCTGCCATTGGGGGATGGCAGCTGGTCAAAAGGGGTGTATAAAAAGGGGAAATAAGCAATTTTTTACGCTACTGCGAATTTCTGAATCGCATCTACGAATTCAGCGTTTTCACCATGGCAGTTTACGGTAAGAATCTTGGCAAGACCAAGACTGATAATTCCAAGAATGGATTTTGCATCCACAATGGTGGAATCATACTGAATATCTACATCAAAGTCGCATTTTTTCTGCTGCCTTACGAACTCCCGGACATCAGCCGTCGCATTCAAACGGATTTTCATTTTATTCATGTTATCCATGCCGATATCTCCTTTCGAACAGTTTCCAAATTTTTTTCAGCAGCTTTCACTGTTGTTGGTTTTATTTTATGCAGTTTTGGCAATTTGTCAACACGTCCGTTTTTCTCCTGTTCTGAGCCATTTTTGTGAAAAAAGAAATGTTTTTGTCCTGTTTTTTTCCCTATCTTTTATCTCTTTTCTCTATCATGAGCCGAAATATGAGAATATCGTGAAATCGTTCTCATATTTCTTTTTGCAATTGTCCCCATTTCTGCAAAAATTTTGTCAAATATTCTTTTCTCCTTCTCCCTTTTTTCTTTTTTTCTCCTTGTGCTACACTAACTACAGACCAAAACTGCTCTCAGAAAGGACTTGAAACTATGGTAAAAATAATTTCCGACAGTACCTGTGACCTCACCCCGGATCTGCTTTCAAATATGATATCGATATTCTGCCGCTTCATATCCTGCTTGGAGAGAAGGAATATAAAGACGGAAAGATATTACTCGGATCAAATCTATTCCTGGTCAGATGCTAATAAAACAACACCCAAAACCTCTGCACCCGCTCTTTTTCTGAAACCATCGATCTATTCCGCCCTTATGTGGAGGAAGGACGCAATATTGTCTGTTTCTCGATCTCTAACAGTATGTCCTCTTCCGGCAATGTTATGCAGCTTGCGGCAGAAGAACTGGACGCGCAGGATCTGATCACAGTGATCGACTCTGCAAATCTATCCACGGCATCGGTCTTCTGGTCATAGGCGCGCTATTCTGGCACAAAACAACAAAACAGCGGCAGAAATCTGTGCTAAGTTGTTAAAACCGTATGTCCGTGCCAGCTTTGTCGTTGACACACTCATATCTGCATCGCGGGACGCTGCGGCGCCATCGTACCGCCATGGCAGGAGGGCTTTTAAAAGCTCCACCCCAGATCGTGGGGAGCACGGTGCCATGAAACCGATAAAAAATGCCGGGTAAAATGGATTCCGTTATCCTTTCTATGTGAAAGATAATAGGGCCACCTGCTTTACAAAGCATGCGCGTCCGGATCGCGTGTTTCACACATTCCGGCTGTGAGCCCAACCATTATAAATGCGGTCGCTCTATCTCGAAGGTCTCGGAATCTTCCGTAGAAATCCTCGAAACGGGCGAGCGTAATTTCCAGCCACTGCGGTCCCGGAACCCTCGGCGTTTATTCCTCAGATCCTGATCTGCCTGTCCTTTTTGTCAGCAGGTTTACACATACCTCCCGCCAAAGGGGCAGGCATTTTCCTACCAGAAATCAGATCCAGGCAATACGCAGCTGCCGCCAGCACTGTCTGAAGAATCAGGAAGCGCACAACAACCTAGGTATCCGACCAGCCAAGATTCTTACGCATGATCATGCGGCGGTGTTCTCGTCTTTCAGAATGGAAATCTTCAAAAAGCGGCAGGCGCTATCTTCAAGCCCATTCCGCCGTCCACAATCATTACCGCGACCAGTAGAATATAGATAAACGGATGCGTGGATTTCCAGATGCGATAACCGCGATATAAAACCAGGGCCCTGGAACCTGCATCACCCATCAGCATGCTGCTGGGTGAGCTGTTAAAATACAGATAAACAAACAAAACCGAAAGGAACAAAAGCGCCATCGCGTATTTCTGCAGAACGGACGCAAACGGCACGCCAAACGCCAAGTGTCACACTGCAGACCACAGACATCCACGCCGTCCGTACAGTTCATCACGTTGACCGGAAACCCAGATCAGAATCACGCCGAGGAATCCAGAAACAGCGCCTTCGGAATCACGATTTCATCCGCGCCGAAACAGATCGTCGTGGAGTTAAAATTCATATAAAGGTTAAGACGCTACGACAGAAATGACGAGGTCGATCAGTCGCTCTTGTATTCGTTCCATGGCGTCTTCGAAGCGTCATCAGGCATCCGCTGATCATCATTTAAACAGTAAAATCCATAGATCATGTACTCCACGTCAAGCGGAAGAAATAACGCAGCTGCGCTGATTAAAAACTTTAGCACAAATAAAACCAACCCCCATAGCTTTCCTTTCGACAGGCTTCCATTTACGGCAAACGCCCGCCCCTGATCACTGGGCAAAAGGAAAACGGATGCTCCAGTAAAAAAAAGGTCCAGGGCAAACGTCGCGATCATTCCGATCATCAGGATATGATTCGTGCTCAGATAATGCTCAGAATCGAATACATAACTTCTTTCTCCCATCGACTTATTTGCAGGCATCCGCCCTCATCAGAATCCCCTACTCCGATAGTATACGGCGATCCCATCAGGATTTCAATCTTTATTCCAGTGCTTCCTACTACACGTTATCCGATCCAGTGCATCATCGTCGCCAGAAGCTGCGGCACCTCCACGGGCTTGCCCATGTGGGCGTCCATTCCGGCACGCAGCGCCCGTTCGCTGTCCTCCGCAAACACGTTCGCCGTCAGCGCGATGATCGGCAGGTGCTTTCGTTTCAGCTTCTTTTCATACTGACGAATCCGTCCGGCTGTCTCGTAGCCGTCCATGCTGCGCACACAACCGGATCGTCATACCACCGCCAATCGCCTCATCCGCCGCCAGTTCCTGTCAGCCTGCTCTCTCCTGTTCCAGAAACGGACGCAGATACAGTTCAAAAAAATTCTACGATATTGGAGCTGGTGATCATCCGCATTCCGCTTTCAGAACTGTTTTCTTTTTTTTCTTGCCATGCTCTTCCCTGACTCCTTCCTTAATCTCCCAGTGAATCAGGAAGGTCAATGCGGCGCGCAGGCCGATAATACCGGCAACTGTCAGGATTTCTTTCCATTCCCGAACAATAACCGTCTTTAAAATTTCACTGCAGAGCTTAAATTCCAGCCCGACACGCCAGCCCCTGTGCCAGCGTAATTTTCATTTCCGGCTCTCTGCGCACGTAATTCCAGAACCCTTTTGCCCCGGAAATAATAATGACAATGACTCCGATAAATTCAAAACACAGAATCGCAATCTCTACAATGTGCTTTGCATCACAAGCTCCATCATTTCTATCATACTGTCCCCACATAACGTCCTCCGTTCTGCAATCGCTATTGCGACATTGCGTCTCTCCTTTTGTGATAGTTCCATGATAACCCGATCTACCTGTTTTCACAAGAAAAAAATGCAGCGTAGATGGAACCCCGCTCGTCTCCGTCTACGCTGCAGTATCTCTTTTGGCACGTTGTTCTATTGTTCGATAAAGCGTTCGATTTCGTCCAGATCTGCGGATACCAGAACCCGCTTGAAGTCTTCTTTTTCCGAAAATCCGACTTCCACCATCTCCTCGAAAATCTTCTTCAATGCCTGATAATAGCCGTCGGTATCAAACAGCACGCACGCCTTGTTTTCGATTCCAAGCCGCGCCAGGCAGATGACCTCTGAGATCTCACCAGCGTTCCCGGTCCTCCCGGCAACGCCACATAAGCGTCCGCAAGCTCGATCATTTTCTGCTTGCGCTCCGCCATATCCTTTTGTCTCGATGCACTCTGTCAGCCCCGGATGACGTCGTTCCTGAATCAGCTTCACATCAGGAATCACGCCGATGACCTTGCCGCCGCCTGCCAAAACCGCGTCCGCCGTCGCGCCCATCAGTCCCGTGCGGGAGCCGCCGTAAACAAGGGTATGCCCGTTTTGGGCGATCCAGCTGCCGAGTGCTTTTGCACCTTCCGTAAAGGAAGGGCGGTTGCCTGACGCTGAGCCGCAATATACTGCAATATTCATATCTGTCTCCATTTTCTGCCGCGCTGCCCGGCGCGTATTCCGTCATAATCTGACAGCACTGCCTGTTTTCAATCGCTCCGTGCATCCGTCATGCCGGCACTATTTTTTTCTTCTGTATCTCTTTATAAAATGCCACTGCACCGGCAATATCCGCCTCATCCGGGTGTCCCTTTGCAAGACCGCCCATCAGTTTAAACGGCCCGAACGTATCGTAGCCCTTACAGCCATATTTTCCCAGAAGGACACTGTTTTTGGCTGTCAGCGCTTTTCGATCGAAGTATAATCCGCTTTGCCGCCGTAGGTGCTGATAAAAAAGGTCTGCTTATTCTGGGGCATATTGACTGCCGCAAAATTCAATACCGCCTGATGAAATTTCGAATAGTAAATACCGGATGCAAATCCGATCCTGTCGTATCGGTTCAAATCCTTTTCCGGAACCTTTACCGCGTCAATCAGATCCACCTCATATGCCGCCGCGATTGCGTCCAGCAGCTTCTTCGTATTCCCATGATGAGTGGATGCGTACACAATTGCTGTTTTCATGATCTGTCTCCTGCCTTTTTGCTTACGCTCTGTTTTTTATTATATGCTTCCCGACAGACCGGAAATCAACGGACGATTTTGTCAACATCTTTACTGGAAAACATCTTGCTATTTCCAATATAGAGTGTTAGAATGCCCGTATAAGCAGATTGTATGCTTTTCTTCGACAAATTATCGTACAATCTGCCGTAACAAAACACGATAGAGGCGCGGACTTCATCAGTACCGTGCAGGAGAACGCTCAGGACAGCTGCCTGCATAAGAAAGGGAATTCCGCCGAAGGGATTTATCCGTCCGGGATGCTTCCCTGGGCTGCATCAGAATATGCTGCAGACTGTCACAATTATGTGGAGCCTATCTGATATTGCCAGAAAGAGGGAAAAAGACCGTAGATGTGGCAAGATTAGCGCCGCATCTACGTTTTTTGTAAATTTTTTGTAAAAGGAGAAAAGGTGAAGCCATTCAAACTGCCTGCAAGGCTCTGGCAAACTCTTCTGCTCCTAGTTCTGACCGCAGCTGCATTCAGCCCGCTGTCTGTTTTCGCAGCAGAAGCAGGGGAAGAAAAGCTTACACTCCGTCCGTTTATGCAACCGCGCCAGACGCTGCTGCCTCCCATCATCGCGATTGGTCTTGCGCTGATCACAAAAAAGTTTATAGTTCCTTATTTTTAGGAATTGTAATGGGGAGGTTTGTTATACTCCAGTTTTCCTTTGAAGGAACGACCATGCATGTTCTCAATTGGATTTATCAGTGTGCTGTCCGACAGCTATAACGTCGGCATCCTGATCTTTTTGGTTATCCTCGGCTGGTCAGCCTGATGAACCGTGCCGGCGGCTCCGCTGCGTTCGGCCGCTGGGCCCAGAAAAAATCAAAACAAGAGTCGGCGCACAGCTTTCTGCCATTGCCCTCGGCATTTTAATTTTATTGATGACTATTTCAACTGCCTGACTGTCGGCAGCGTTATGCGCCCCGTCACAGACAGCCATAAGGTATCCCGCGCAAAGCTGTCTTACCTGATCGACGCAACCGCAGCACCGATCTGCATCATCGCGCCGATTTCTTCCTGGGCCGCTGCGCAGTCAGCGGCTTAGAAAGGCGAAGACGGTTTCTCCATCTTTGTCCGCGCAATTCCTTATAACTATTATGCACTGTTCACCATCGCCATGATGATTCTGATTACCGTATGGAACTTTGATTACGGCCCGATGGCAAAATATGAGACAAATGCTTTAAAGGGCGATCTGTTCTCCGACAGCAAGGAAGAAAAAGACACCCAGCGGACCTTTGAGAACCCCAATGGCCGTGTGCTCGACCTCATTCTTCCGGTTCTCGTGCTGATCGTCTGCTGTGTCCTCGGTATGCTGTATTCCGGCGGCTTCTTCTCCGGCGTCGATTTCGTTTCCGCATTCGCTGGCAGCGATGCTTCCGTTGGACTTGCCCTCGGCAGTATTTTTTGCCCTGCTGCTCACGATTCTTTACTACTGCCTGCGCCGGATTATGAGCTTCCGGGAATGCTGCGACTGTCTGCCTTACGGTTTCAAGGCAATGGTTCCCGCAATCCTGATCCTGACCTTTGCCTGGACCTTAAAGGCCATGACCGACAGCCTCGGCGCTGCGGATTTTGTTGCCGGTGCCATCAGCCAGGCAGCTGGAAACCTGATGGCGCTCCTGCCTGCCATCATCTTCCTGATCGGTGCGTTCCTCGCCTTTGCCACCGGAACAGCTGGGGAACCTTTGGTATCCTGATCCCGATCGTTGTTGCAGTGTTCCAGAACACCGACCCGCAGCTGATGATTATCTCCATCTCCGCCTGCATGGCCGGCGCTGTCTGCGGCGACCACTGCTCCCCTATCTCCGATACGACGATCATGGCTTCCGCCGGTGCACAGTGTGAGCATGTCACCCATGTCACCACGCAGCTGCCCTACGTCATCACCGTTGCAGCTGTTTCCTTCGTCACCTACCTGATCGCCGGATTCGTCCGCAATGTCTTGATTATGCTCGTGATCGGCTTTGCACTGATGGTTGCAACGCTGTATGTGATCAAGCAGATCGCGGGAAATAAGCAAACCGCGTAAGTTAAGAAAGCATGCAGCGGAGGATTTGGATCCGCCGCTGTGCGGGCGCGAAGTTGTTCGCATCAAAAACTGGCGCGCTGTCCGGTAGTTCAATGGTTACCGGCGGCACGCCAGTTTTAACCCTATCTTTTCTTATCCAGGATGTGGACACACTGTCCGCATGTCTCAGCGCCGTGCCATTCTCCGGCGCATCACCCGCGTACCCAGAGCACCGCTCACCGGGCGCAGGAGCGGGCACAATACTACCTTCTTATCTATGAAAGTCACAGTCAGCCTATCAGATATTCCAGCAGGTCGCTATACATACCTTCAGTGACCGTCTTCTCATGGGCCAGTACGCGTTTTGCCAGAACCTTACCCAGCTGTACGCCTTCCTGATCGAAGCTGTTTACATTCCATGCAAAGCCCTGGAACATAACCTTATTTTCAAAATGTGCAAGCAGTGCACCCAGAGTCTTAGGGGTCAGCTGGTCACCGATGATAATGCTGGAAGGACGTCCGCCCTCGAAGTTCTTATTGCGATTTTCATCTTCTTTACCGCAGGCAAATGCAACGATCTGAGCAGCCACGTTTGCGCACAGCTTCTGCTGGCTGGTGCTTGCCCTGAATGACAACGTCCGTGCCGATCTGGCTGTCCTTAAATCCGATAAACTGCAGCGGAACGATATCGGTTTCCCTGATGCACAGCTGATAGAAGGAATGCTGTCCGTTGGTTCCGGGCTCACCGAAGATCAGCGGTCCTGTCACATAGTCAATCGGCTCGCCAAAGCGGTTGACGGATTTACCATTGGATTCCATATCCATCTGCTGTAAATGTGCAGGGAAACGGCTCAGTGCCTGGGAATAGGGCAATACAGCTGTTGCAGGATAGCCCAGCACGTTGCGCTCATATACACCGATCAGTGCATCCAGCATTTCCGGGTTCTCCAGCAGGTTCTTGTTGGTCGCTCTGCGGTCAACCTCTGCCGCGCCCTCCAGAAACTGTGCAAAATACTTCCGGTCCGAATGCCAGAGATAATACTGCACCGCCAACTGCTGAGGTGGAAGAATACCGTCCGCCGATAAAATCATCCATGAAAAATGCTGCCAGATAATCGTCGCTCTTTGCCAGAGGAGATGTCTCACTGGTAACTGCAATCATATGCTTCGATGCATCAAGTCCTGCCTTTGCCAGCGCATCCTTTACAAAGGATTCGTTGGTCAGGAGTTTCCAGTGTCGTACCGGATTTGGAAACCAGCACGAACAGGGAATGCTCTACATCGATGGAATTTAAAACGCAGCCGCATCATCCGGATCAACGTTGCTGATGAATTTGCTTCATCTTGAATGCACCGTTTTTCTTTTGCCCAGTTCTCCATTGCAAGATACATGGCACGGGGGCTAAGTCACTTCCGCCGATACCGATCTGTACAACTGTTGTAAACTTCTCGCCTGCAGCGTTTGTGATTTCACCGGCATGTACCTGATTGGCAAACTCTGCGATCCGCTTCTGCTGTGTTACATAAAATTCGCGCTTATCTACGCCGTCTGCCTCGACCTTGCCGCCCAGCTGTCCACGTGTCAGCTGATGCAGAACCAGACGCTTTCTCTCCTGTATTGATAACTGCGCCATTGTACAATGACTCATATTTTTCTACCAGCTGAGCCTCTTGGCAAGCTTGTCCAGAATTGCGAGCATTGTCATCGACTGCTTTTGCCGCATAATTAAAAGTCAGACCATCCACGATCGGAGCTGTAGGTTTTTACACGCTCCGCGCCATTTTCTCCGGACATCACTTCCGCCAGATTGATACGCTCTGCTTTTTCCAGCTCCTGATAAGAAGCCAGTGTATCCAAATTGTTCCAGTTCAGCATAACAGATTCCTCCTCATGCAATTTTATTTTTCAGGTTTCCTTGTTATAATTCTGACAACTCGTTTTGATTATACTATTCTACGTTTCAAAAATTCAACAAAAACCTAATGTATTTTGAGGAATCTAACATTTGGCACTCTCATAAACAATAGTTCCCACGAAAAAAAATGATGTCGGATTCCCCAAATTTTCCTGATAGAAAAGAAGGATTTCATGAAGTTTCTTTTTCGATAAGGACTGTTATTCAGTGCTGAACATTTTCTACAGAATGTTCCGCAGTTTGCAGTTTTTCAGACGGTTGACCAACTCATGATCCGGATTATGCCTGATTCTGCATTCCTTATCGAGCATCATTACCGCTTCATCGCCATCGGCACATGCGGCCATTCTATCCCGGAAATTTCCGGTTTTCCAGTCCTTGCAAAGCTTACCCATGCCTGACAAATCTGCTCCTGCAGCCGATTTGTTTCCTCACCGCAATTGCACACCGGAACCTTATCGATATTATGAAAAGCGAACGGAATTTCCGAACAGTGCCATGCAATTTTTCCATCGAACATCGGGAATTCATAGGTAAACTGAAAAGAATAAATCTTGCTGTCCGGACACTTTACCCGCTCTTTGATAAACCGGATTGTCGGTTCCCGAAAAATCGTATCCACTGACAGAAGATCAATCGGCGCTTTATCCGGGTAGATTTTCAGGAATTCATCTATCAGCTCAATCCCTTCTTCTCCCAATGCATCGCTTACTTTTTCTTCCACTTCTTTTCTGGTAAATTCGTATTTTCCGGAAATCGCCGGTCCGAAATCAAATTCTCAAGCACAGTGCCGATCAGCAGCGGAATTTTTTTCGTTTCTTCCCGAAATCCATGTTTGATCGCATCTCCGAAATAACTTTGATTTTTGTGCGGATGATTTCCGACATATTCGCCTTTTTGTGCAACCTTCGGTGCTTTGCCTTTTCATAAGCCTGCGCAAGCTGATCGTAAGGAAGGGTTTCAATTGATCGACATCTTTTTCTTCCAGACCTAGCTCTACAAGCATTGCTTTGACAATCTCTCTTCCGTTCCCGTCCTCTATATCGCCGAGAAGATCCGGGTCTACTACGCCGCTTTCAATAATTCCCTTATGGAACAAACCATCCGCTTCAGGCATTTGTAAAAAGCGACCAGACTTTTACTCCGCCGCCGGACTGACCAAACAGGGTTACATTTTCCGGATCTCCGCCAAACCCTTCAATATTATCCCGGATCCATTCCAGGGCTGCAATCAGATCCAAATTTCCTGCATTCGCAGAATCCTGGTATTTTTCTCCAAACGGAGACAAATCCAGATATCCCAACACATTCAGCCTGTGATTCACCGATACGACAACAACATCTCCGGCTCTGCTTAAATTTTCTCCGTCATAGGCGAGCTGTTCGATGGAAGACCCCGCTGAAAATCCGCCGCCGTGCAGCCACACCATAACCGGACGTTTCCTGCCATCCCGAATGGACGGCGTCCAGATATTTAAGTTCTGGCAATCCTCTTTTTCTGACCAGTACATATGCGGAACCATCATTTCTCCATTTCCGCCCGGCTGTTCCGGATGCAAAAGCGGGCTCACATAGCCATAGGACTGTACATCTTTGACTCCGTCCCAGGGCTTTACCCGTTCCGGTTTCCGGAAGCGCTGCGCATGCGCATACGGAATTCCTTTAAAAATGCAGGTTCCCTTCCATTCATATCCCCGCAGTGCCCCTCTTTTGTCTGCACGACTGGATAGTCTTTCTGATAAATAAATTTGTTCATGTGCGTTCTCTCCTCTTTCGTATTTTTTAACTATTCCATCCCACTGTCGTAAACAATAGAATGCACGCTTTGCGAGCATTCTATTGTCATGAACAATAGAATGTACGCTCTGCAAGCATTCTATTGTCATGAACAAAAAACCGGCAGGTGATATCCTTTTTCAGGAACATCAGCCTGCCGGATCTTCCTTTATTATACCACAGGAAATTCCGCCATAAAATGACAAATACTGATCAGTTATACATTATCTTTGAGAATGTCCTTTAAAATATCCGCGGATTTTTTCAGCGCGAGCAGCTCGCTTTCGCTCAGCTCGATCGGCACAACTGTTTCAATTCCGTTTGCATCCACCACTGCCGGAATACTGAGTACCACGTCGTAGAGACCGTATTCTCCGGTCATCAGGCTGGATACCGGCATGATCGACTTCTCATCCCGCACAATCGCTGAGCAGATTCTGACCACCGCCATCGCAATGCCGTAATAGGTTGCATGTTTTTTGGAAATGATTTCATATGCGCTGTTTTCACATGATCGAAGATCCTCGTCATCGAATCTTCGTGGTTAAAATGTCCGCCGCAGCTCGCAAAAATCACTGATCTTCAGTCCGCCGACACGGGCATCGCTCCATCTTTGCCAGTTCACTGTCCCCATGCTCGCCAATGATATAGGCATGCACGCTTCTGCTGTCTACACCCAGATGCTCGCCAAGCTCATACCGAAATCTTCCGGTATCCAGAACGGTTCCGGAACCGATGACGCGGTTCGCGGGATAGCCCGATTCCTTCAGCGCAATATAGGTCAGGATATCCACCGGGTTGGAAACGATCAGCAAAATGCCTTCAAAATCCCGCTTTTTGATCTCACCGATGATGGATCGCATAATCTTTGCATTTTTCTGGATCAGATCCAGCCGTGTTTCCTCCGGTTTCTGATTCGCTCCTGCTGTGATCACGATGATCGCTGCATCCGAAACATCGTCATAGGTTCCTGCATATATTTTCATCGGACTTGCGAAAGCCATCCCATGACTGATATCCAGAGCCTCTCCCTCTGCCCGGTTCTGATCCGCATCGATCAGCACCATCTCAGAAAACAGCTTACTCTGCATCAGTGCAAATGCAGAAGCCGATCCTACGAAGCCGCAACCTACCATTGCTACTTTTCTACTATTTAACGCCATTGATATTTCCTCCTGATCTTTCTGTCTTTCCACGCAACGCCGTTTTGTATAGGCTTCGCTTTTCGAAGCTTTAAAAAAACAGCGCTGCATAACTAATTATCCGCCCTTCCTGCCATCTTTCAGCGGACAATCTTTTCAAAGTCTGACGCCGGGTGTTTGCAGATCGGACATACATAATCCTCCGGCAGCACTTCTCCGACATACTCATATCCACAAATCTTGCAGCGCCACACGGTCTGACCATTCTCAGTCTTTCCGACCGCTTCCGGCTTCGGCTTGATCTCCTTTAGATAATATTCATAGGTTACGGATGGCTCCTTACTCAAAACATCCATATCCGTGATCTCTCCGATGAACATCGTATGGGAGCCGAGGTCTATCATATGATCTGCCTTTGCCGAAATATATGCATTTGTGCCCTCTGTCACATAATAAATTCCATTTTCGCCGCGTCTGCAGGCTTCGTATCCTTCAAACTTGTCCACATCCCTGGGACTGAAAACCGAACCGTTTAAACAGCTCAAAATCTGCTGCCTGACTGAGGACTGAGACCGTGAATTTCCCCGTGTTCACAATCATATCATGAGTCGCATTCGCCTTATTTATACAGATACTCAGCTGATTCGGCGCAGACGCTGCCTGAATCGCCGTATTGATGATGCAGCCGTTATCCTTTTCCCTCTTTGGCAGTTAAAACAAATAATCCGTAGCTTAATTTATACATTGCTTCTTTATTCATTTTGATTCCTCCCGTCTTTTTCTTTACTTGTATTATATCCCAATCCTATTCCAGCGTCAATATAGTAATAGTAATTATTACTAATTTTATTCATAACAATAGAATGCTCACAGAGCATGCATCTATTGTTTACGAGTTCGTTCTTGTTCCCACACGGTAGATAAAAAACGGCAGAAAATTCTATTTCGAATTTCCTGCCGAAATTTTATTATGTTCTTAAATTTCTGGTTTAGGGCTTTTCGATAATCCCCATACTTGCGATACAGCTCTTTTCTTGCCTTTTCATCTGTCGCCGCAAGCTTTGCATTCGACATCACCCCTTTACTGAGTAAAATATCCCATCAGCTTGCCGAGGGCATTTCTCCTTCTTCACGACCTTTTTGGATGCCTTTCTCAATGCCTTTTTCAATGCCTTTTCTTCTACATATCCAGATAAATTGCACACTAAATCCATCCTTTTTCTCAATGCATGTTGGCTGCCAGCTGCGCCCGGAGTAAATGAAGCAACAAATGATATCGGTTACGCGTATCCGAATTTTTCCCGCAATATTCTCTCGGCATTTCTTCATTTGGCTCATATAATACCGGAAGATCATACAAATCAAACTGATCTTTGTCAGATCAATATAATGACCGTTGATCTGATTAAAAATAGTGTGCCGCCACCAGAAAACCCTAATTCTGTGAATCGTCCCGCCGAACATATCATACACCAACATCGCTGAGATCGCGCACTGTCCGTAAGTAGGGTCATTCTCCAGAATATAATCTTTCTGGCAGGACGGATATGCGGTATCTCTACCATACTTTCAGCAGCAGCTCAAACAGATCGTCAACTGTCGCAATTATGTGTTGTTTTCCATCCGCTCTTCTGATATCTGCCGTATATTCCCGTCCAAAATATGTAAGTTCACGCCCAGATTTTGTTGTAAACATTTTCCCCCAGAAAATAATACGTTTATGATCGACATACGCCGTTCGCAATGAGCAAGTTTCTCCTGTTTTCCTCTCATTTCTGCGCACGCTTTTTGCGCATGCCGAGTTTGTGTCAAGTGCGCGCAGACACAAATCTCGCGATTAAAAAATTTTATTTTTCAATCTTCCTCCTCAAATCCCTGATGCAGAGCCGGATCCTTTATCCAGCATACGGCACATACTCAAAGCAGTCACTGATGGAAAACACCGTTAATTCTTCCTTCCCTCTTCTTCGGAAGGATGCTCCAGCTCAAACTCGCAAATTTGTCCGTCATCCAGCATTGCTTCCGCATATGCTTCGCCATCTGTTTTCAGAAGGACAAAATGCGTTCCGGCAGGGAGCGTCTCTTTCTGTCCGCTGCCGCGTTTTGTATTCGCCTCCCGCACAGACAGCTCCATATCAATGGACGAGGTCAGCTCCACTTTCCAGGCTGTATAAGTGGAAACAATTGTCCACAGCAAATCCTCTGTTTTCGGAATTCCATCTTCCTCTACATGGAATTTCTTGTAAGCCTCATAGGTTCCAAGAATATCAAAGCGTTTGCTCAGCACAAAGCTCTCCGGTTCAAAGGGCTGATTCGGATCAATTCCCAGATAATCTGCTGTTACAAGTCTCAGATCATTTTTCATCAGTTCAAAAATCTGCAGATATTTACCGTCACCTTCTCCCATTGTTTCCAGATACAGCCATGTTTTCCCGTTCTGTGTCCGGATCAGATATCCATAGGCGCTGTAGCCACATCCGCCATAATAATCGGAGTCCATAAACATCTCCGTATCATAGCTGTTGTCGTCGCAGTGAATCACGATAGAGTCCGCATAATCATACTCATCCCGGTCTGCAGAATAGGAAATTTCCTCCTCTGCACCGTCTCCATCCAGATCCACCAGGCAGATTTCATCTTCTGCGATCGGAATCGCCCATTGATCCGAATTTTTCTGATATTGCTTTCGGATCAGCTCCGGATATTCTGTAAAGGACAAGCTTACGGCCTGCTCTCCTGACGCATAAGGTGCCAGCACATAAGTATTAAAATAAACGGTAATGCCATCACCTGACAGCGTCACAACGGCTCCCCGTATTCCTCTTTATCGCCATAGAATACATTTTTTACGGTATCCGGATAATCCTCATAAAACCGTATTCGTCTTTTCTTTCTTCCAGCTTTGCGCATACCTCTTTATAAAAGGTATCGTAATCAGACACCACATCAGAAAGCTTCAAATCCTTGCCGGTTTTTACGTCATAATTACAGGTCTCCTTGAAGCTGTAAGGATGTGCCCCTCCCAGCCATTCATTGGTGTCCATATAATAACTCAAAACAAGGGAATCGGCTCTGGTGAAGGTAATATTTCCTTCGATCGAAAGCCCTGTCATTCCACTCCCTCATCCCAAAGCTCCCTGTTATCCGAAATTACACTTTTGTAGGCCCCCATCTGACTTTTGTAAGTCTTCTGGTTCCATTCCTCCAGGGAAGCGCAAAGAGCATCATGCCCTTCCCTATAACCAGGATCTTCGGTATATCAATGCTGATGAGGGGTTTCATAGCTGTCCCTGATCATATTCTGCCTCATAATCATAATCGACAAGCATTGGTAAAACTGTCGCTGCACCAGTTTCAACGGCAGCTTCTTCCTGCTCGTCTGCAGGCGTGTTTTTCCTGCACGGTTTCCTGCTTGTTTCCCCGCTCTGCCTTGTGTGTCTCTTTTGCTGTCTGCTCTGCAGTTTCCTGTATCGCCGGCTGTTTCTCTGCTGTCTTTTTTTGTCCACAGCCTCCGGCAAAAATATAAGGAAATGCACAATAATACAGAAATAAGCCTTCTCTTTTCATTTTCCCCCGTTCTGATGCATCCGCATCGTAAGCTTATAAAAGCTTATCCCAAAATTCGTTTTAACAGTTTCCAGCGCTGCAATACGCTTTTAAGGCAGCCTTTAAGGCTTCATATCTTTGCCTTTTTTCCTCTTTGGCAAAATGTACTTTGCGGAACTGCTCCGGATTATTTTCATAATCCAAAGCTTCCTCTCCAAACTGCTCACTGGTCAGATCAAACCGCCAGTCCCCGATTACATTATAACAATGATAATTCCCGCCCGGGCGCAAAACTCCGTATACCTTTCCTCCAAAAATATCCTGGGCAAGAAAAGCGGTAATGGAACATTGCCCCAAGGTAGGGTTTTCCCTTGTCCAGTCTTTCCGCATCCGCGGTGCACAGGTATCTGCACACCAGAGCTTTGACAGTGCGTCATACAGCTGTCGCGGGTTATGGATCCCCGGATATTCTTCTGTTATTGCCGGAGCATCTGCATGCTCCCAACCCCAAAATTGATAGCTCATAGCCTTATATCTTCCTTTTATATTGTTCTGTTTTCTGCACGATCCGGCATCCGAGATATCCGCACAGGATTCCCAGAAGCGCTCCACCCAGAATATCTGTTGGATAATGTACATACAAATACATTCTGGAAAAATGCAATGAAAATTTGCCAAAACCAATCTTTGCCTTCCACAGGTACTTTTCCCCTGCAAAATAGAGCGCCGATGCAGCGGCAAAGGACACTGCAGTATGTCCCGAAGGAAAAGGAATAATCTGACGGATACGGGAATCAAAAAAGCCTGACGGCATCATTGATATCGCAGGGACGGATCCTTCTCACCAGATTTTCAAAGCAAATTGCAGAATATTCCGTCCAGGATCAATGCTGCTCCCAGGATCAGACCGGTTTTTCGTGTTTTCGGGATCAGAAGCAAAATAACTGTAAGTACAATCCATATCACACCTCCGTTTCCAAAGCTGGTTATAAACGGCATGAGCACATCTGCTGCCGGGGTTCTGAGGTTTTGAATCCCATCCAGAATCCAAAATTCCAAATTCATGATCCAGAGTCTCCATTCGTTTTTGTAAATCGTTTCCAATGTCTCTGTCTCTATCATACCATATCAAATGCCCAATCATCCACCCCCTGCAGTTACTTTTGGGCAAAACAATCCCGGCAGCGTCAGGACTGCTGTCTGACCGCTGCCGGGATCCCTTTGATATCCTTCTATAAAATTTACCGGAAAATCATCTGTGCGAAGTCTGCAAAGCACGGTCTCCACATTCCAGTCATGTCCTCCGTGATAAATTTTTCTGGTTTCCCGAACACCTTTTGTTTGGATAATTTCATCCTCCTCCAGGAACCTCGGAAGAAACCAGTCCTCATCTCCAATGCAGCGGAAAAACGTATGAAAATAGGTGTTGAAGGACGCATCATCCATTGCCTTTAAATAAGACTGCCCGCCTGACTTTGGAACAATTCCGTCATGTTCTTCATCTCCTAATATCCTGTCTATTAAAAAGCCGGAGAAAATACCAACCTCGCTGAACAGCTCCGGGTGTTCACATATTATACGGGTTGTCTGTACAGAACCCATGGACAGTCCTGCCATACCTCTTTTTTCCTTGCTTCCCCCAAACTGATATTTTTTCTCTAGCATCGGAAGAATTTCCGCTACCAGCATCTGCCCATAAAGCGCACGGTTCAGTTTAAGCTCTCCGTCGATTCGCTGTTCTTTACCATGCCATTTCCATAACGATCGCAAAGGGCTTGATTTTCCTGCCGCGATCAGATTATCCCATCAGGAGATTCACTTTTCCTGTGGTTGACCAGGAAATCTCGCTCTCCAAATCCGTGCTGCAAATACAGAACCGGAAGCCCTGCAGACGGTACATGGCGGAAAGATATACGATCAGCTTTTCCCAGTTATCAGAAATTTTGGTTTTCTAAAATTCCCGGGTCAGTGTTCCGTTAGGGAACATCCGAAATCAAATAATCCGTCTTCATCCGGCTCAATACTGCACATAATTCACAGGCGTAGAAAATGGCAGTTCCAAAATCCACTTTTCCCTGTTTTCGTAAACGGATACAGCTTTTCTCCCCACTTCATGGAGCTCTTTGGCATTTTCGCAGTCCAACTGCAAAAATGTCTTTCCGATCTTTTCTTATGAGTGTGCCATTTTTCCTCCAGGCTTCCAGCTTCCGCTGTGAACTGATTTCTTCCATTTGTTTTCCATTTTTGTTTTCCATTTGTTTCCCCTTTTCTGTTTCTGTCATGTCTGTTTCCAAATACCAGTACCTATTATATCAGTTTTTATTTCGTTTGTAACCGGGTAAGGATACTGCTTATATCCATCTTCTTTTCGACTGCAGTAAACGCAACGTTCTCTCCATCGTGGATGAGGCTCCAGATTTCTCCGTATGCTCTCTTTTCAAGAAGCTCCGAAAGAAGGAAGTCGAGGTTGCTCTCTTTGTAGCGAAGATAATCCTTCTCACACCCTGTTTTCTGAGCGCTTCGATGTCTTTCATTTTTCCCGTCAGCATGGCAAAATCGGAATCCGTTGCAATTGCCAGCACGTCTTTCTTCTGCGCAGTAGCAAAAATCATGTTTTTCCGTCCTGACCTACTACCTGATAAAAATGTCCTTGTACGGGAGCCTTGTATCCTGTACTTTTTCCATTTCCCTGTACCGGCTCTGATGCAGATGTCTGCATTCTGTATTCCACAGGTGCTCCGGTTTCACTGGGAGATGCCGGCTCCGGTATTACCAGTGTTCCGATCGGAGTTCTATTGTGCTTCGCCAAATTTATGCAGGTCACCGGATAGCTTCCGGGAGCAACAGGTACTGTTTCGCTGCCATTGTAGAGAACCTTTTCTACGCTGCCCGCACCGGTTGCTTCTGCCTTAAAAATTCCATTTTCCATCCTGATATCCAGCTCCGTCAGGTTTGTCGGGTTTCCTTCGCTGTCCAGGTGCATATTGACGTACTGCTTCAGTGCTTCTGTGTCACTGCCGCTCAGGCTGTTGATCGTTACGTCCGGTCCAAGGATATAATGTCCCTTACTGCTGTCATGGTTTGGACTTTTCTCCACCACCAATATAGCCGATACGGTTCGAAAGAACATTTCCTGCATCGTCTACTACGCCCGTATTCACAATGGCGTTGCCGACAATGATAATCTTTCCTGTCATATCCCAGTCATCTTCTGAACCGATGGCTGCGCCGCGATTTCCGGCGTAGGCAGTGACCTTTGCATGATCTCGAATGATAATGATACCGTTCATATACTTCCAATCTGAAGCGCCAATTCCGCAGCCTTCATCCGAGCCTGCAGCAACCACAGCAGCATTTCCGCCTATGGTAACTGTCCCGGTAAATTCCCCTCGTCTCCAGTGCCGATACCGGAGCCGTCAGAACCATTGTGATCTCCGCCTGCTTTGGCAGTAACCCTTGCGTTTCCATCCATGGTGATACTGCCTGTGAAATTGCCGTCATCTCCGGTGCCGATGCCCGCGCTGCCTTCAGCACCGGTTGCCGAAACCTGTGCATTCCCGCCAATCATAATGTTACCACTTAGGTTACCATCATCGCCGGTTCCAATGCCCGCACCCCTGTCATTACTGGATACTTCAACCTGCGCATTTCCGTCAATGACAATGTTTCCGGACATTTCCCCATTTTCGCCGGTGCCAATGCCTGCTCCGTCTCCGCCGCAGTCCGGTGCTATATTGTCATCTGTTTTTACGGTTGCATCTCCTGTAATATGGATGCTGCCGGACATGTCCTCCTTCTCATGGCTGCCGATTTTGGCATTATGGTTATAGTCAGAACCAAGATCATCCTGAATCTCGGCCTTCAGAGAACCGCTTCCGTTTATGGTGACATTGCCATCCGAAATATGCAGTGCAGAGCCGGTTTCAGAGAAGATCTTGTTGTCTCCCTCCAGTGTAATGTTGGCACTGGAGCTTCCTGTAACACATCAATCGCATCATTGCTGCTTTTAATATTGATATCCTTAATGGTCACATTTGCAGTGCATTATCAGACGCATATCGCGATTGTGTTGCCTGTCTCTACAGAGCTCTCCCGCTGTGTAATCACAGGAGCTTCATCTGATACGGCAGGGTTGCTGCCCTGCGTTACCGTCTGTCCGGAATTGTCTGCGTTTACCGTAACGCTGCCATCCTCCAGATACCAGTTGGCGGCATAGGTTGTCATGGGCAGGCTTACGCTCATGACCAGTGCGATCATACTTGCTGTCAGCTTTTTTCTCTTCATTGGGTTTCCTCCCTCTTTTCCTTTTTCATTTTTACATTATCCCCTGCAATGAAAATTCATAGTGCATGGCAAGTGCTTTGAACAGCTTCTGCATCACCTGCTCAGAGATCGCGCGGATATCGAGTCCCTCCACGAATCGAATCACCCGCCCGATTTCTTCCTCTGGAACGTTATAGGCCCGAAGGCTCATCGTGAAAAATAAGCGAAGCTTCTTCTCCAATGTCAGCTCTGCATCACACGGATGCGCCATGTAACCTCGCATGATGCCTGCAGATCCGATCTCCAGCTCGTAAAAGTCACGCTCTGCCAGCTCCGGCTGATAGGATCTGAAAATCTGATACAGCTCTTTGGCTGTTTCGCGCTGAATATACTCACAGGCTTCCTTCTGAGTATAGGCTTCAATATAGATTTCCCGCAGATTTTCATTCAGCTCTGTAAGCGTCATCTGGATCGCCGTTTCCACTGCATAAACATAAACCGGAGGGAGCATTGTGCTCGCTGCACTTCTTGCCATCGAAAACTGATTCTCAAACATGAACTGCACAAGCTCTGTCAATACGCCGTCCTTTGCACGGAAAATGTTCTGGAAGCTGCTGCTGGACACGCCGGACTTCTCGATGATTTCCGCCATGGTTGTCTTTTTGTACCCCTGCTCCAGGAAAAGTTTTACGCATACCTGCAGAATGCGTTTCTTTGTTGGTTCGCTTAAACTTGTTGCCATTTGTCCCAACCTTATTCTATGTGACTATCTTTGTTTTTTCGTCTGGTCTATATACCAAATATAGCAGAAAACGGAAGCTTTCGTCAAGGAGTTTTGGTTCGTGTACCAGCGAACTGTAACTATTTTCTATTTAAAATTTTATGAAACCGATGAAAGAACGTTGCGGTTGTTATTGCCGCCGCCAGTATATCGCTGATCGGCCAGCCAAAAGACAGCAAACACTTTATTCTGGATAAAATGCGGCAGGATAAAGATCAGCGGAATCAACAAGATCAGTTTTCTTAAGCAGGCAAGCAATAAGCTGACCTTTGCCTGTCCCAATGCCATAAAGCTCTGCTGACAGGCAACCTGGAAGCCGAGAGAGAATACCCGCCATATAAATTCTCAATGCCCATGCAGTATACGTGATCAGATCCGTATCATTAGAGAAAATACCTGCAAAGAGCTTGGGAAACAGAAGCATGATCAGCCAGAAACAGCTGGTGAAAATCGTACAAACCTTAAATTGTGTAAAAAGGCTTTTTTACTCGCTCTTTATTGCCGGCACCGAAATTATAACTCATGATCGGCTGTCCGCCCTGGCATATTCCCTGCAGCGGTAAGGCGTTGCAAGCTGGCTGACACTTGTGATAATAGTCATGGCTCCTAACCGCAAGATCTCCGCCATATCTTGAAAGGCTGGAGGTGAAAGCTGATGGACAGAATGCTTTCCGTGGACAACATGACAAAGTGGATATACCAAGCCCCAGGCATGGCACCAATCACAGTTGTCATCATACTGATCTTGCAAATCCCTGTGTGGTGATAAAAGGATTCATTCCCATTACGATCAGGACAAAAATACTTCCCAGTATATAAATTCTTGCGTATGACACTCCATAAGGAAGGGTCTTATCACTGGCACCAAACAGCGTCAGCAGCTGTGGTGCAAACGCAAAAATAGCACAGTCAAAAGCAACTGCCATAAGCAGAAGAATCACAAAACAGTTTCCAAGAATCTTTCCGCTGTCGCATTATCCTTTTTTCCCATGGAAATTGCAGCTCTGGGAGCACCTCCTGAACCTGCAAGCATAGCACAGGCATTGATCAGCATCAGGATCGGTGTAAACAACCCGACACCCGTTAATGCTGCGGCACCAACGCCCGGAATGTGTCCAATATAAATACGGTCAACAATATTATATAAAAGGTTGATAATCTGTGCCACAACAGCCGGTATGGCCAGCCGTGCCAGAAGACGGGGTATTTTTTTCTGTTTCCATAGCTTGTGTATTTGACTTACTGTTCATATCTATGCGCTCCTTCCTGATTTCCATACTCTAAAAACAGCCATAGCACTGATCAATATCAGGATTATGGCTATTTTTATACTTGAAATGTCTCACCGTCAATTCAGCTATCTGCCACCTGCAGTACACAGGCACAGTAACCGGGCTCAGGCTGATAGCAATGGATGATAACATTCTTGTCTATCTCCGGGCTGTAATCATGAAGCGTATGCCTCGTGCCGTTCAAAGTGGTTTACCACATGATTCATCAGCTTTTTCGCCAATCTCTGTCTGCGATATGCCTCATATCACAGTAAATACTTCTTCATCGTACTCTACATAGCCAATTACATTTTTCCACGCTAGATCTCCTACGTAAAAAATTGCTTTTCTGAAACTGCGCCCAAAGCTCTTCCATTTGCAAATCGTCAGATATCAAATGTAATGTAGCTTCAATATTATCCTTGCTAAAAATAGTTTTCCGCTTTTCACAGGTGGCAGAAAATGCATCGTATAAAATCCGCTTCTCTATCTGCTCTCCATAGAAACTCATGATACTGTAAACATCATAAAAATCTCTTAATCTGGTATTTGCGATTCCTCTATTTATAATTGTCTGCATTTTCAGCGAGCAATGTTTCCTTGTTATATGTAAGAACGGAAATCGTTCTATCCTCAAACATCAATTTATAGTCGTATTCTATTGCCCTTGGTGTAATTACATCATCTGTAGAAATATCGATTTTAATTGGTTGACGCATCTTGTCCAACGTAGCTTCCAGCATTACGCGAATGCCCGGGTAATCAAACTCTTCCATTTAGCGTAGTCGCTTTATTACTGTTCCCATCCGAAATATTTCTTACCTTATCTTTTAATTGTCTTGATGAACTAATCACACTAACACCTCCACGTACTTCATCACTTCATCTCGAATTCCCATCATATCCGCATATACAATCAGCTGCGATAGCTTTTTGTCTTTCGATGACATATATTCCTTGATAGCCGTTTGAAATACTTGTACTTCATACTTATTACGATTCCTTATCAAATCGCAAATGCAACACTCCTGATCATAAACCTTAACAAATTTCCACTGCTGGATGCAATCTCACAAATTCCTATTTTGTATAAATCCGGTGCAGCATATTTCACCGAAACATTAAAATCATTATCCTTAAGATGGCTCGCATTATATCCCTGTGGCACAGTAACACACACAGATGAATACTCCCTATCCGTCAAACCGTGCAAATATAGTGCTGTTTCTCCGGAATAAATAATCGCACCATTTCTTTGTTGTAAAATGAACAACTCATCCGGCCACACATCATCCGCTATATATACGCCTCTCAGACCTTCTCCATGCCATGTTCCTTAATATATTTTGCAATATAGGTCTTAGAAATATCTTCACTACATACCAGAGGTAATAAGATAACCGTTATATTCTTCAATAAAATTTTCAATTTTTTCCTTTTTTAGTCATTCTGTTCACCTCTGCACTTTGCTTATACGCTTTAATTATATGATTTAAAAGCGAGAAAGTAAACCGTTTTAATTTTTTGACCTATGCAGTTTTTCCTTCGGCACTAGCCTGAACATAGCAACCGAAGATGCCGGCTAGCGATTTACAATATCCATTGCTATCCGCCTGTCTGCCTCTTTCAAATTCTATCGGTATCAGTTTCCACTGTCCATCCACGTTGCGCCAACATTCGCTTACCCGTTGATGTCTCACGAAATGATCCAGTGAATATGTGTTAAAATTTTTAGCATGCAATTTTTCATAATGTATTGTTATGTTTGCTTTCTATCCTTTCTTTCATATGCAAATCTCCCGGCAAAAATTTACAATTACACCTTTTCTGCTCCAATACTTAATTAGCAGAGACGAGATGCGCTCTGCGAATCTCTTTTCTGATTAGCGCTCGTCAAATGCACCGCATAAATGCGTGCATTTTCCTGTCAAGCCAAAAAACGCAGAACCAATCCATTTTTCTTTTTGGATCAGCTCTGCGTCTCAGCGTCTGGCTCATTTACAATTTGAGTTTTAAATTGTTTTACATTTACAAGATACTCTCTCTTGCATTTCGGACAAAAACAATGGTTGATGATACAACACGTATCTTCCCGTACTTTCGTCCTTGTATTTCCACCACATACAGGGAAGGAAATCCACTGATTTTTTTACAGAATACTCCATGAATCCCTCCCTTTTACTACAAATTACCAGGAGATGAAACCAATGTAATCTGCCTTGATACACTTGTTTTGGTAACTGGTATCGACATATATTTTGTTGCAATTTCATTCAGTTCTGTCAGAAATTTTATAAATTCCTCATTTACCAATGTCAGTGTACAACTGCTAAACAACAGCGTCCGCCACCCCGCTGCATCGGTCAAAATTGTGATCTACACCGTCTCCGCCAAGGAGTGAGTTGTTTGCCGCATTTACGATTGCCTGCACATCACAGAGCAAATCACCATCGCACACGGCGTCACAGATTATTTTGGGACAAAACAACCCCAGCGACGCCAAACGATTGTCTGGCTGCCGCTGGGATCATAAGTTTTACACTTTTTTTTATTCATGACAATCAAAAGTGCGCTATCTTATTTCATAAACGCCCTCCTTGCTGTAGGTAATGAAAACATCACCGTATACAGCGACCGTTTTCGTTGCATTCAGCTGCAACGGATCTGGAATCTCCCTGATTTCTGCGGTCCCATCGACAATTTTCTTCATGCATTCCGAGTGCCTGATCGACCACATAATCCGCCAACGGTGCGCCAAAGCCCCGGTAATCATGATGAGAATTGATCACATGGTCATACTGGTCTTTCATCGACACAATTCGTTCCATCGCCCCTTTGGTCAGCCTGACACCAGTGATTTTTCCACAGAACAGATACTGAATCGATAAAATCATTTCGCCGGGGGGTCTGTACAGCTGGTCGCCCTGACTGCATCAGCAAAAGATTACGGTTTTCTCCCAACAAAGCATCGGCACAGAACAGATAATATGGTTTCGAATCGATAAAAATCACATTCCGCAGGCGCTTTGCGACGAAGGAATCGCGAGGCGAACGTCCAGTTTCGGATGCTGTCCGTCATAGTAATCTTCCGCAGGCTTTGTGACGCCTGTTCTGGCACAAATTTTGGCTGTGTGAAAAAAAGCGATCACGCTTATTTTTCACACTACTCCCATCCTCAGAATTTCATCTGTTTGCACGTTCTGACGCCATTGACATAAATATCGTTTGCCAGCTCCGTAACCAAACGAAGATCCTGCCAGGTTTCACACTTTTTCCCCATAAAGGTAATATTGTCAAAGGTAATATCATGGACACGTACTTCTTCCGTCGGCGTCTGGTATCCTCGAATCAAGGAAACCGGAATATCGCCGTTTAATACCTGAATGTTGTCAAAATGAATATCATTGATCTCCCCTTTGGAAACCTGCTGTGTATACTTGCAGAGCAGAACCTTGATATCGAACAGCTTCTGCTCCGCCTGCTCTACCCGGATATTTCTGTAATGAACGTCATGCACATGACCGCCATCCGCCTGATGGATGAGATTGCTGCGCCGCCCATATTTCCTTCGTACTGACAGTGAATGATATCACAATCCTCAAATACAAGATCGTGGATCTCACTCTGAAGCCCATAGCCTAATTCAATTGCATTGCCCGGCTCCGCATTCCAGAGCACATTATTATGGACATATACCTTCGTCACATCCCGAACAGTCGAAGTATCCGCAATCAGCCCATGCGCCTTAATACAGATACTGTCATCCGTCGAACGGATAAAGCAATTCTTTACCTCCACATCCTGACTGCTCGTAATATCAATACCATCTCCTGTTACAATTCTGGACATGATATTCATATCATCAATGACCACATGATCGCATGCCGCCGGAACCACATGCCAGGAGGGCCCGTCTACTGCCGTAAAGCCTTTTAAGAGAACATTGTTGCACCACTTGATATAGATAAAAAACCGATGGGCATTACTGTCCGGCAGATGCCAGCAGGCTCCATTGACGATTCCGTTTCCTATAATAGATATATTATCACAATGATCCGCATAAATACAACCAGATACCACGGCACCCTCTTCGATATAGACCGTGTCATTCGGCTTTAAGGTCAGGACGCCAACATTGTATACTTTTCCTTTTTCAAAACAGATCGTCGTATTTTCCGGTTTCTCAATTCTACGGGAACAGAGCACAAATAGTGCGTCATGCAGTCCGCCGTCTGTCTCTACCGTAAATTTCTTCGGCTCGTCGAGATGAATCTGAACAGTCTCTCCTGTTACCGAAGGGACGATTCCAAAGCTGGTCGGACGAATTGCCAGCTTCTCAAAGGGTGTATGAATCGAAATTTCCAGATCATAGGCTTCGTCATCTACTACGATAACATAATCGAACGAATCCGTATGGTACACAACACGCTCTGTGCCGTTGCAGACAACGCTGTATTTTGTTGATTTTTCCAGTTCATCCAGTGAATTTAAAAAGAAATCTGGGTTCTTCAATCGGATCCGATTGGAATAATAAATTAAATCGTTTTCAAAATCCTTCATGTCTTTTTTCTCCCTCGTATCAATTCCTATAGTCCATCAAATTTATCCCTTTAACTGCACCGGCTACCATACCGCCGATAAAATAAGAGGAACACTTCAGATACAACAAAACCACCGGAATGGTCGCGATAACAGACCTGCACACAGTACACCATAATCCGTATTGTACATGGAATTAAAGTTCATCAGACCAAGCGGAAGCGTTTTTAAGGAATCCTTTTTAATTTCAATCAGTGCCCAATAGAATTCACTCCAGGTACCTTGGAAGTTAAAAATCATTACGGTAGCGATAACCGGTTTTAACAGCGGAAGCGTAATCCGAAACAGGTTCTGCAGCAGGGAGCAGCCGTCCAGCAGTGCTGCTTCATCCAGCTCTTTCGGCAGGCCTTTTACATAGTTAATCATAATAAAGGTTGCCGTCGGAAGCCCCAGCGTAACATACGGAAGCAGCAACGCAAGCCGCGTCCCGTTCAGTCCCCACGCTTTCAGCGTCGTAAAGTTGGGGATTGTGAGCATTTCAGATGTGATAAACAGTCCGGACAAAAACAGTATTTCAATGAATCCACTGCCCCACGGTCTTAATTTCCCGAGCGCAAAGGATGCGAGTATAATAACGATCAACTGCAGTGCCAGCGTCATAATCGTAATAATAACACTGTTCATGAAAAAGCTTCCAATTTTACCAATTTTCCATGCAGAAACATAGTTTTCCGGTTTAAAGGTCGTAATGCCAAAAGGGTTCGTCAAAACATCCAGATTGGATTTTATGGATGTCAGAAACATAAATGCCAGCGGGTACAGCACAATCACTGCCAGAATCAGAAGAACGATCTGACTGAATATCCCTCCTATTGTGAGTTTCTTTTTTTTCTTTCATTATTTTCACCCTTCGCTTATTCGTAGTTGTACCTGCGTCCAATCAGTCTGCTGATCAGCACCAGTGTCAGAATGATGATAAACAGCACAGTAGACATTGCCAGTGCCTATAAAACTTGAAATCAACGAACGCCGTAGTATAAATCAGCTGTGCAACTACAGTCGTCGCCTTGCCGGGGCCACCGCCGGTCAGCATATAGAACAGGGCAAAGGATTTCATACCGCCGGAAATGGAAAGGATGACGTTTGTTTCCGTCGTTCCCGCAGTAAGCGGAAGGAAAAATTGAAGAACAGATCTTTTTGTCGCGCCGTCAACCGATCTGCGGGATTCCAGAACATCTTTGGAAATATTCATCATCGCAATATAGAATAAAACCATCGTAAAACCAATATACTGCCAGGTATTTACCGCAATAACCGTGCCGAGTGCAGTGCTCTTCTCCCCGATCCACGCATGTGTCAGATTGTCAAGACCAACCAGGCGCAGCAGCGTATTGACCAGACCAATATCCTTGTTCAGCATAAACTTCCACATAACCGCCACTACAGAAGCGGGGAGGACGACCGGGATATAAAGCTACTTTAAAACTGCGCCACTTCGGAGTCATATAATATACTGCAAATGCAAGCAAAAAACCGAGGGTTGTCTGAATCAGTGTGGAAACCACTGCAAAAACCAGATTGACCTTGATCGCCGCAATATTCGTCATTATGAAACAGCTCAATGTAGTTTTCAGTCCAACAAAACTAAAATCCGGACTGAATGCATTCCAATCCGTAAAGCTCCTGACCAGGCTCTTAAAAAACGGGAAAACAAGAAAGCATCCCAAAAAATACAAACCGGGAATCAGAAACATATCCCATAGAGCTTTTTGCCTTGTTTTATAATTCATTTGCTTCATATCTTCACCCTTTCAAATAGGGCCGGCAGCACAGCAAAATCTGAACGAAGTGTTCGA